>CETN01012820.1_pt1 | contig 28109 bp, 12 predicted proteins | sample 531301 | NCBI WGS metagenome assembly CETN01 (sample SAMEA2622656, study PRJEB7988) | marine metagenome | isolation source: saline water (ENVO:00002010), including
GCTTTGATCAATTTAGATAGGTTTGCTAATGCTTTTCTGGCTCTAGTGGCAGATGCCTTAACACCCTTCTCAACGAACTTACCATTCTCTTCTGAGTAAGTTTGAATCTCTGTCATGATCTGTTCGTGTGTTTCATTTGACATATGTTTTTTTCCTTCCTTATGTTCGTACGATATAATTAATTAACATATGTTTAATTTAAGCACACAAGAAGTGGTTTTGTCAATACAAAAATCTCCATTAAAGGTTGTAAGGGGAACAATTTACCAGGAATATCCAAAATTTTTTGGTAAAACATATGAATTGGATCTGGTGGAAATGAAAATTTTGAAAAATTAGAAAATCAAACACACTTGAATAGAGTAAAATTGTCTAAACACAGTGAAGTAATGAAAAAACTTACGATATTTTTCATGAACTCAAGAATCACGACAGCCTTAGAACAAAAATTTCGCACCAATCTAAAATTTAATTCTGTTGACGTATGGATAGACGGCAAGGGATATAAATTACCACCACACCTAGATGATAAAAGTATAAAACTTCATCTACAAGTTTATCTTAGCAACAACAACGAAGGCACTTCTCTTTATGATAGCCAAGGAGAACTTCTTTACACATTTCCTTTCAAAGCAAACTATGGATACGCATTGTACAATGGAGTGTATAGTCATCACGGCGTAGAAGAAATTGAAAATGACGGAAGGGTAAGTCTTTATGCAAGATATTCGTAGCGATTTACTGACAGATAAACTCCATCATTTTAAGGATAAAAAAATCACACAAATAAAAAATGATTGGTTCAATTCGGTAAACAACAAAATTATTTCTGTAGAAGACACAAAGAACAAAGCAAAGGCATGGTTTCTTGACAGTAAACTAAATTCGGTGACGCACACAGAAAATCTAAAAATAGATCTTACCTACGGATGCACGGATTTTATTAATAATTTTATTTCCCGAGAAAAAAAGTACCAGGTGTTGAATGACGAGTATTCATACTATTCTCTATTTGGAATGAAAGGCACAGCGGTGGATCAGTTGCAACCTAATAGTATTGTTTTGGTATCATTGCCCAACTATAACTTTGGAAACACAAGGCCCGACTGGAATCAGTTTATCAGGACATGTGAAACTAATAATATCGAGATACACATCGATGCCGCATGGTATACAGCAACAAAAAATTTTGCAATCGACCTATCTCACCCTAATATAAAGAGTATTGCTTTCAGTATCACCAAGTCCGGATTTGAATGGAACAAATTTGGCATAAGACTTACGAAACAGAGAACAATAGATCCTATCACAGTGAGAAATTATAATTCGGGTTGGATAAACCAAAACGTTATCAATTGTGCAAACTATATCTTTGATAATATCCATGTGGACTATGCATGGTCTACACATGTCAACACTTACAATTTAATTTGTGATACACTAAAATTAGGAAAAACTAATTTTATACACGTTGCTAAAAAAGATGATAAAAATGTAGGTATTGCAAGAATATTAGAGCAGTGTTAGACCACTATTTCTACGTCATTCGCGTAGTTCGTGAAACCATTTTCCTTGGTAACTTTCAGCACAGAATTAACTCTGCTCACTAGTTCGTCTTTGTGGGATATAAGGAAAATGTTTTTTTGTTGTGTCCTGCTCATGTCTTTGAGCACAGCCATAGAACTCTCAACACCGGACAAATCCATACCAGCATCTACAAGTTCATCAATGAACAACAAGTTGATCTGTTGATAAAGGCTTTCCCACACATCTCTGAACGCCCAACTTAAACTCAAGATAAGCCTGTTTCTCTCACCTCTGCTCAAGTTATCGAAATCTAGTTCTCTTCCTAGTTCTTCAATACGCACACTCAAGTCAGACTGGAACGTAACTGTGTGTGGCAGTTTAACTTTACCCAAGAAGAACGCTAGACGTTGATTCAAGTATGTTAAGTTCTGTTCTATAATTCTTGTTCTTATGAATGAATCTTTCGCTGTCAGCAGTTTGTATAAAAATTCTTGATGCCTGTGTAAGTCTTCTAATTCATTTGCCTTTTCAAAGTCAATTTTTTGTATTGCTGTTTTATTAAGTTCTTCGATTTGTTCTGCATAAGGATCTTTTTTCTTCTCATTTTGTTCCAACTGTCTGTTTAGATCTTTCAGCGAACCTTTATGGTTGTACGCCTCGTCCATCGTATCGTAGTATGTGTCAGGAGTGTTGCCCAAATCACCGATTGCATCTATGTCGTGTTGTATTTTTGCAAGATCACTTTCTAATTTCTCGGTGTAATTCTTTGATTCCGTGAGAGTTGTTTGCAGTTTGCCCACTAATTGTTCGTGCTTGTCGTCCTTTAGTTCCTGTTCGCATGTGGGACACTTCTGCTGTGCGGCATATTCCAAGTCACCTTCTGTTTTTTCCACTGTGTTTTTTGCTTTTGTGTATGAGTCCTCGTGATATGCTTTTTCCTTTTGCAAACTTAACAACTTAATGTAATTTTCATTGTGCTTCTGTAGACGTTTATGTGCGTCCAGCTCTTTTTTGATATCCACTTTTTCAAGTTCCGCTATTGCCTCTGCAAAACTTTTAGAATCTTCTTCTTTCTGTGTCTGCCAAGCACTTGATCTAATTTTTAAACTTTCTATAGATTCTTTGATTTTTTCATTAGATGCTTCTCTGGCATCTATCTTCAGTTTTTCTTCAGTCAACATCTGCTTGGTAGTTTTTTGTTTCTCTTTTAGTAAATCTGCTTTTTGTGATAGTAAAGTTATACCAAGTAGTTGTTCTATAATTTCTCTTTGTTCCGCTTGTTTGGTTGATAAAAAAGGTTGAGTGTATGTGTTTAGTGCAATTATGTTTTTGAACATGGCATGGGTCATTCCCATTAATCTGTTGATCTCTAGTTGTGTTTCTCTGTTTTCACCCTGTGCTTCATTTGATTCGAGATTTTGTTCAATGTTGTTTGCATAGAATTTGAATATTTGCGGCTTTCTTCCACGTTCGATTGTATATTCGATATTGTTTTTTACAAACTTAACACTAACCAACATTCCTTTTTCGTTAGTTTTGTTTACTAGATTATCTCTTCTTATGTTTGTAAGTGCCTCACCGAAAAACACGTAACTTAATGCGTTTATGATTGTTGTTTTACCTGTACCATTTCTAGCACCTGCATCGTCACCGCCGAGATCCATGTTTTCACCAATCACTAGCACGAGGCTTTTGTTGGCGAAGTTTATGGCCTGGGCCTGGTTCCCCACGCTCATGAAATTTTTAACTGTCAGTTCTTTTATTGTTAGCATTTTTTTGTTGTTTCTTCCATTGTTTGTAACCTTTTAGCCATTCTTTCTGCGTTATGGGTTTGTTGAATATTTCAAAAATACTGTGCTCTTTGTCAGGCTCTTTTTTTAAAGCCTCCCAAAATTTCTTTTTACTGACTTGTGACATCGAGATCATTGTAGATTGCTGTCAGTATGTTCTTATCATATACTTCAGAATCCACTCCTTGTAGTTGTTTGATTACTATTTGATCAACACTGTCAAACTTTTGCACTTCTACTAGTGGTTGCTGTGCTTGATCGATCTGTTCTGGAATAAGTTGTAGTTCTCTTAATTTGTATTTGTCGATGAAAGTTTCTCTAACGAAGTTTGCTTCTTCGTATGATATCTTGATGTCTAGTGTAACTCTCACATACATTTTAGGCTTCAGATACTTGTCTGGATCAGCCAATAAGTCGCTTATTTTGATTGTGATATATCTTGGCATGTCAGGCCAGTTAATGTATTTTGGTTTTCCACCCATTTCTATTACCATCATACCCCTGTCATCGTCCCATGCGTCTGCGTAGTTGTGTGGGAAAGCGTTACCCATGTATGTTACATTTTTCATCACTTGCCTTTTATGGAAGTGTCCGGAAAATACCTGCCCACATCCTGCAAAATGATCCGTCTGCAAGCCACCAACATCTGGCATTTCGACCATGGCATTCATTTTGAAATAGGGCAATTCAAAATGTCCGAATACGTATTGCTGTTTCATAGATTTTATTTTTTTCCATTCGTCTCCCACTATCCATGGAATTATTGCAACGTCGTCTTCCACGACCCATTCGTTAACAAGATGCACGTTAGGAATATTCCTAATGAACTCCATTGAATTGATTTCTCTTTTTTCTCTGTAGAATAAATCGTGATTACCCATTATCACGTAGACTTTCTCAAATGCCTTTCCTAGTCGCTCCATGTTGGAAACTGTGTAGTTCATTGTAGACACGTTGGTGCTGGCTCTATGGTGGTGCCAGTCGCCTAGGAATATGCATGTCTCACAACCGTGTGCTTTTGCTTGATCTATGAACCAATATATAAAAGCCTCACAATCGTCGTTGTGTATACGACTGTTTCCTTTCATTCCAAAGTGTATGTCCGTGAAGCAGGCCACTTTTTTGAAAAAAGCCATTGCTACCACCTCTTCTTTATGTTTACTTTGTGATTCGTCATATCAATCTTTTTGGAATTAACACTTGCATAATCGTCTGCGTCAAGTTTTCCTTTTTTCTTTAATGCCTTGTTTAATTTTTTTAGTCCAGTTTTGTTTACCTGTCTTACTTCGCCGTGTATAGTCTTCATTCTTTCTTTATATGCTGGTCCTGTCACTTCGTTTTCGTTCTGTCTAGTGAAACTAGGCATCATACCGTTGAATTCTAATAGGTCATCTCTGATTGACTGATTTTTCTTTTCGATGTTCAATATCCTCGTGAAACTGTTTGTGATTGCCGCTGTGTAGTAAGCAAAGGGATTGTCTGATTTAGATTCATCGAACTGCAAACCGATCTGAGACAACTGCATCAATGCCTGTGATTGCATCTCGTCGTTGTAGGTGTATCCTCTCCAGTTTGATCTCGTACCATACCTTTCACAAAGTTTCATGTACATCATTGCTAGTTGGTTGGTCATCTTGCCGTGTTCCGCTGAAAAATAACCATTGTCCATTCCGCCTACCCAGTGTGATTTGCCAACACACACAGGTTTTCCTTTTTTGTTTAATCTAAAATGTTGGAATGGCGGGAAGTTCACTTTGACATGATGATCTGCTGTGGTTTTTGGATTTTTCTTCCTGTCTCCGTCTAGCGGAATGTGATCAAAACTCATGACTCTGAAAACAAGGTTAGTTTTGTCTATCTTCCTGGGAGAAATAGTGTAGTCGGCTAGTTTTATCTTTTTTTTTCCCTCGGACTTTGCTTTTTCCCATGCTTCGTGTGTCAGTCTCTTGGCCTGATTCTTTTTGGCTTCTGCTATGGTTCTTACGTTGATCTTTTTAAGATTTGGCACAATGATATCATATCCTGCATCTTCTGGTGCCACATAAGAACAATAGGTGTTCTTGCTGGCGTGTATTTGTGCCAGCAAATCTCGGTTATTTAGATACTTGACTCTTTTCATAAATTCTTATTTCTATTATAATGTAAAATGACCACAAACAGGTCTGTTGTAATCGCGTCGATAGAGTAATTAAGTGCGCCTAAAATTGTGCCTATAAATATAGTTAAAGTATACAAAATTTTATTATGGAAAGCAACCTTTAATATGGCAAAAAAAACACTAGGTGGTATCATAAAGAACGTAGGACAAGGCATATTCAATCGTACGTTGGGCAGATTAATGGGTGCAGGTATTTCCACGGACAACAGAATGGTTCAAGCGAGGGCCAAATGGTCCGGACGGAATGATAAAAAAGACTGGCGTGTTAGATTGCAAGTACCACAAGGGCCACTGCGTGATTTTTTTGATTTTGAAAATAATCCTATTATGAAGCCTCTGTCAGACTCAGATGGAATGTTCTGGCCATTAACACCAATGATGCAGATACAACATACATCAAATTATAATGCTCTTGCAATGACACACAGCAACTTTCCACACCAGGCATACAACCAATCGCAGATAGAATCGATGAACATAATTGGAGAATTCCCAGTGCAGAATTATGAAGATGCAAAACACTGGGTGGCAACAGTACACTTCTTAAGGACAGCAACAAAAATGTTCTTTGGGCAGGATGGCGGCACAGGACTAAAAGGAAACCCGCCACCGATATTGCACCTTTCAGGTTATGGTGACCACATGTTCCAAAAAGTGCCAGTTGTGTTAAATTCGTTTAACGTGGAACTAAGGCAAGGCATTGATTATATTTCAACGAAGCAAAACCCGTCACCCTATGTAACTCCAAGAACAAGACAACGTGCAGGATTGGCTCCTATAGACGAAGATGAGTCTCAGACTTGGGCTCCAACACTTTCAAATATTTCTGTATTGATTACTCCAATATATTCTAGAGATAGTGTGAAAAATTTCTCAATGAAAAAATTCGTGCGTGGAGAACTTAATGGAAGTAGAGACAATGAGGTAGGATTTATCTAATGGCAACTTATTCAAACACCTCACCATATTTTGAAACCGACATGAAATCAACATACCTAGATGTCTTGAACCCTAGAACTCTAACAGCGGAGGACGACGATCAAAGTTACACAGTGGAAAGAACATACGCATACAGACCAGATCTACTTGCGTATGACCTATATGGTTCTCCGAGACTATGGTGGGTGTTTGCACAACGTAATCCAGACCAGATAGAAGACCCTATATATGATTTCCGACCAGGGGTGACTATTCAATTGCCTAAGAAGGAGAACGTAATAAAAGATCTAGGACTGTAAAATGAAGCAAAAAGATTATAATGTAAGCAACTACGCCTACACCAATACCGCAAAAGAAAACACAACAACAAAAAATAAAATTGACGAATCGAGAATAGTACCAAACGCCCTCTTCAAATATGCTAGTTATAACACACTATTCACGCTGAGTGCTTTGACACAGGCAGAGTTAGAAAATCCTGAAACACTACTGAAAGGTGGCATTCACGATATCATTGCAAGGAGCGGTGGTATAGGAAATCCAAACCCAACAGACAATTTAAGTGCCGAAAACAAAGGACAGATAAAATCAGAATTGGGACAGCAGGCATTAGGCGATGCACGTGAAAATTTAAAAAGAGGACGTGATCTTTATTTTTCAAAAGTTGAAATGATTAATGTACCCGGCCTAAACGAAAGAAGACGTAGCACTTCAGTTACTAACATCAGCATGACAATTCAAGAGCCGTTGGGTATAAGCCTGCTTGATAAAATGCGTGGTGCGGCGGCAAATTGCAACTACCTAGATCACATTAGTGCACCGTATATGCTTACAATGGAGTTCAAAGGTTATGACGAATTTGGAAAACTGATATCAGAAAGAGACCAGAAGAGCCTCACTAGGAAAATACCTATCAAGATTACAAACATGGAGTTGGACGTAAATCAAGGTGGAACAACTTATCAAGTTACAGCCATTCCTTACAATGAACATGGATTTCTTAATCACTTCGTGTATCTTCGTTCATCGGGCACGATCAAGAGGGGTAATACATTACAGGAAACTATGAACAGTCTTGCAGACCTATTGAACAAGCAGGCGGAAGATGAAAAGAACCAACAGTTGGTCGAAATTGCTGACACATACGAAATAGTGGTAGACAAATTTTTTGATGGCAAGGAAGTGTTCTCAGATAAAAGAGTGGGAGACATACCGGTAGGCCCCAACCAGAAAAAACCAGATCATCTAAGGGCCGCTCAGGTTAAATCTAACGACAATGTCCTTACTATTATAACCGAGTTAATGAAATCTTTAAGGATGTTTTCTGATAACGAAGGGCTCGATGCATTCAAACAGAGAATCGAAACTGCAGAAGGCGATGACATGTATTTCGATTATTTTATGATAGAATCAAGTGTTGTGCCGGATTCAGAGCAGTTTGACAGGATTAGAGGAAAGCATCCAAAAAAAATTACATTCAATATAGTGCCCTACAAAATACACGCCTATGCACTAGCGGAGCCTGGCGCCAGTACTGGAAAATATTTTGGTCCTTATGTTCGGAAAGAATACAATTACATTTTCACAGGTGATAACGTAGATATATTGGACTTGGACATAAAATACAAGGTTGCTTATTTTCAATCCAAATTAAAAGACATTGAAGGAAAAGGATCGGGTGATGTGTTTTCAAAAAACAATACCGAGTCAAGGGACGTAGAAAAGGTCGTTCCTGGCACTGCAGACAATTTCGCTGATCCGCCTTACATATATCAGTCTGAAGTAGGAAATGCAAAAAGTATTACTTCCGGTGTCAACAAAGGATCAACAACTGCTTTAGATCAGAGGCTCGACGCATTGTCAAATCCACAAGCAGACATGGTAGTCTTAAACATGACTATATTGGGAGACCCGGCCTACTTGGGACAGTCACAATTTATTCCAACCACTGCGAAAAAGGATGTACTAGAGGCAAATAAAAAAAAATTATCATTTTCTGCAGGAAACAGGAGTATTTGGAACGCAATATTTGGCAATTACAACTTGGGATTTGGTGATGCGGTTGTTAAACTTAATTTCAGAACTCCCACAGATGTCGATGACGTCACAGGTGTATACGAACTTGCCAAAGATGAACAGATAGCATTCTCTGGATTGTATAGAGTGCACCAAGTTACAAATAGTTTCGAGGATGGACAGTTTACGCAGACTCTTACGATGACAAGATTTAAAAACCAAGGAAACAAACCTTACGTCCCTCAAGGTAAAAAATATGTAAAATTCAATATCCATAACAACTATGGACCTCAAATTGGTGGTGGTCTCGTTGAAACAGGTGAATATGTAAATGAGGTTTCTTTAGTAAAAGATAAGTTCAAGTCTTACGTAGAGGGCAAGATAGCCTTGTTGAAATCAAAATTTAATATAGGAAGGCTGTCATAATGTCAGAATTACACAATTATCTTAAAGGTGACGCTTCAACACCCAAGGCACCCACAACCAACGAAGATTGGGGATCCTTATCACCTGGTCCCTATGTTGGAATAGTAAAGGCCAACAATGACCCTTTACGGGCAGGTAGACTTAAAGTTTTTATACCATCATTGAAAGGAAACGTCAGCACAGATTTTGATGGATTGATAGACTGTGACTACCTATCTCCATTCTACGGCAACAAAGGACTGAGACACGTCAAGCCTGGCAACAAGCACACCGATTCACAGTTCTCATATGGATTCTGGGCAGTGCCACCTGACCTAGAGACCAGGGTACTTGTGATATTCGCAGAAGGCAAGATGGAAGAAGCGTTTTGGATAGGGTGTGTACAAGAACCTTTAACAAATCACATGACACCTGGTATAGCATCATCACAGCAAGTAACAGATGAACTGGGAGGTAACACTTTAGAAGAATATGGATCATTGAATTTACCTGCTGGAGAAGTCAACAGATACGTTGACGTTGATCAAAATAATTACACCACAAAAGGCAAACCTGTCCACCCATTAGCAGACACCTTAATGAAACAGGGTCTGAGTTCGGATAATATAAGAGGAAACACTACTTCGTCAGCACAGCGTGAATCACCCAGCCAAGTTTTTGGTTTGAGCACACCGGGTAGGCTGAACCCAGGAGCAACACCCACGAAAATAGGTGCAAATGACTCTGAAGAAGAAGCAATAGTAGATAGACTGACTGGCCACACTTTTGTCATGGACGATGGTGCTGAGGATGGTTCTAACCAATTAACAAGATTACGTACTTCGTCTGGTCATCAATTGTTGATGCATGACTCCGAAGGCATTGTGTATATTGCCAACGGATCTGGAAACGCTTGGATAGAGATGAACAGCGATGGCAGGATTGATATCTATTCTGGTGTGGGCGGAATAAACATGAGGACACAGGGGGACTTTAACTTACACGCAGATGCAAATATAAACATGCACGCCGGACAGTCGATACGTATGTCAGCGCCAGGTTCAGACGATGTGTTTTACTCTGCCGATGACATATCGGTCAAGAAAGGTCAGAAAAGCACCGCCGACATCAAGGTACCAAGGAGACCAGGAGAGATATACTTGTCAACGGATTATCTGCAGACTATGGCAGATAAAGGATTATTCACAAGTTCACAGAATGGACAGATTTCAATGTACAGCAAGGGCGGTATGTTTTCATATACGGATGGCCAGATATTGGCAGGTGCGGGAGGACAGATACACTTGGCCGGCGCACAGGTACACTTCAATTCGATAGGAGCGAGTAAGGAATGGGGACCGCATTGGTTGACTCCAGAAAAAGTAGGCATGGAACCGAGGCTAGAAGGAGATGTGGAATTGGCTAAAAAAGGAATAGAACCTTTGCGTCCTTTCACAAAACAGACAAAGACAACAGTACACAGATTCATCACACACGAACCAGTTCCGAGATTCAAGGGATTCTCCACAGATGGTGCATTGCCAAGTCTTGATCCAACAGATGACCAGATGGATACAAAAATGTGGTCCAAGTTGTCTCGTACGCCAGGAACAACGGAATACACAGAACAGAGAAATAGATTATCAAGCAACGAAACCATTAGGTTGGGTCAGTTTCAGGCTGACGCAGAGAGAGTATTACGACAGAAAATGGGTACTTCTACTAGTGGGACAGACGCTAGAAAGATACTACAAGAATTTGGAAAAGATTACGACAAAATGTTTAACATTGAAAGCATGATGAAAGGCAAATGGGATAAGGCAAACAGTATCAGTCAAAAACTTGGAGACTTCAATATATCAGACAGTGTCAACAGCGTGGTCAACAACACGACTAAAAAATTAGCAGATCAAGTTATAGATACAGTCACAGGTTCAAAAGCGGCGGAAATGTTCAAGGATAACGTGTTTGTTAACCAGGCAGGTGAACTTTTTGCTCTTGGCGGAGGTGCAGACTTCTCTAAACTTGCGGCCGGCAATGTCAAAGGGTTTGCGACAGATGTTGGTTCTAAGGCATTGGCCAATGTGGCAAACGAAGCCTTCAAGAAAAATGTTGTAGGAAACTTGACCAAAAAAGCAATAGGTGTTGACAAGTTCGGAAACACAATATACAGCAGGACAGGAATACTGCCTGCAAAAATTGGAAACATAGATGTTTCAGGTATAGTAGGAAACATTAACATTGCCAACCTTGCATCAATAGGTGATCTTAAAGCAACCACCAACGTTTTCAAGAACGTGGTAGCAGGACAGGTTACTTCAGCGGTGACACAGACAGCAATATCGGCCGTCAAATCACAAGCCTCATCTTTCATTACTGGTCTACTAGGAAAAAGTACAGCACGAGAATTGGCTCGTACAGGTGGAGTGAATGCTATGAGTAGTCTTGGACTAAAAATTGGGTCGACGGCCCTACCGAAATTTCTCGGCGGTAAAACAATTTCTACAGCATTAAGCAGTATAGGTAAAAGTGCAGTGGGCAAATTTTTCAGTTCGGGATTTAGTTTTAGTGACGTAAGACTAAAAGAACAAATAAGGTTTGTTGGCAAATCACCAACAGGAATAAACATATATTCATTTAAATATAAACAACTGCCCGGAAGGTATATTGGTGTTATGGCACAGGAGGTACCATGGGCAAGGCATATGACAGACACCGGTTACTATGCTGTTGATTACAGCAAGGTGGATGTAAAATTTAGGAGGTTACAGTAATGGCATATGGTAGTTCAGGATCCGGATCTGGAGGTGGAGGAGATCTAAAAGACAAGCAGGTGGCTTTTAAAGGCTTTAGCAGTCGTTCAGATAAGACTAATTTCAAACTTTACGATTTCGAAGTAGCCAAACAGGATTTGATCAATAGGCTTTCGATACGTAAAGGTGAGCGTGTTGAGAATCCAGAATTTGGAACTATCATATATGATGCGATATTTGAACCATTTACAGAATCACTTAAAGAAGCAATTCTCGACGACATTACAGCAAATCTTAATGCAGATCCACGTATATCAACTGAGGACATAACCGTATCCGAAGCAGAACAAGGCATATCAGTACAGGCTACAATAACATACGTGCCATTGAACATCACCGAAAAACTTAACTTCAATTTCGATGAAAACTCCTTGTTGCGCCTATCTTAATATACGCACTTAATTTAATACATAAATATCCATACAAACAGTATGGCCACAACAGACAGACAGAACAGATTATTAGTAGCGGAAGATTGGCAGAAGATCTACCAGTCATTCCAACAGGCAGATTTTAAAAGTTACGACTTTGAAACCTTACGTAGAACAATGGTGGCGTACCTGCGTGAAAACTATCCAGATGATTTCAATGATTTTGTTGAAAGTTCGGAATATGTGGCTCTCATAGACCTGATAGCCTACATTGCTCAGGCTTTAAGTTTCAGAGTTGACCTGAATGCAAGAGAAAATTTCCTTGAGACAGCAGAGAGAAGAAATTCAGTTTTACGTTTAGCACGTCTAATTAATTACAACGCAAAAAGGAATAAGCCGGCAACAGGACTTTTAAAAATTAATTCTATATCAACCACGCAAGATGTTGTAGATAGTTCAGGTGTCAATTTAGCAAACCAAACGATCAACTGGAACGACTCAGCAAACAGTAATTATCGAGAGCAGTTCGTTGCAATTTTGAACGCGGCAAATCAAACAGGACAACTTTTTGGCAATCCAAGAGAGTCAGGACCGATCGGCGGAATAAACACAGAGGTTTACACATTAAGTTCTAATCAGATAGATCTACCTTTGTTCAAGTATGTTAAGACAGTGGGCGGTATATCCAGGCAGTTTGAAATTGTACCAAGCACTATTGCTAATTCGGATTCAATTTATGAATCAGATCCAATACCAGGGACAGGGCTAACTTATACGTATAGGACCGATGGCGGAGGAGACAGTTCTAACAACACCGGTTTTTTCTTTTTATTCAAGCAAGGATCAATGCAGTACGCAGATTTCAATGTGGATACAGCAATAACAAATTATGTAAGGTCAATTGCTGTTAACAACATAAATGATTCTGATGTATGGTTATATAAATTAGATCAGTTTGGACAGGTTGCAGAAAAATGGACGCAGGTACCTTCCCTCTCGGGGAACAACGCAATTTACAATTCTCTGTCAGCATCAGAGAGAAACACTTACAATGTTGTTACTAAGGCAGACGACGCAATTGATCTTGTGTTTGGTGATGGAAACTTTTCCAATCTACCACTTGGTTCATTTAGAACATACCACAGGGTGAGTGATAATGTGAAATACGCGATAACACCTGCGGATATGGCAAGTGTTTCATTTTCAGTGCCTTATACAGATGCCAATGGAGCACAACAGACACTGGCATTGTCGGTTGGATTGAAATCATCGGTTTACAATTCGGCGGCGGCAGAGTCTAATGCATCAATAAAAGAAAAAGCATCACAAGTTTATTATTCGCAAAACAGAATGATTACAGCAGAGGACTATCAAGTAGTGCCTCTTTCAGCATCACAGGAGATAGTTAAAGTGAGGTCTGTGAATAGGACAGCATCAGGAATATCAAGGGCAAAAGAAATTTTGGATCCAACTGGCGCCTATTCAAATGTAAGTGTGTTTGCAGATGATGGTATTCTATACAGGGAAGAATCAACTCAACAGTTCACTTTTACCTTCAACAACAGGAGTGATATACAACAAGTTATAGATAGTAGTGTTGAAGCAAAACTAAAACAGGCTTACTCGCGCCACTTTTATTATTTTAAATACGGTACAAAAGATCTTAGTACATTAACAGCAACATGGAATTCGTCTACTACTGGCACTAATACCAACACAGGATATTTTGCTGGTAGTGGTGGAGGTGCACTTTCAATAGGTGACTTTGCAACTTCTAACTTTAAATTTGCCAAAACAGGTGCGATTATAAAATTTACTTCGCCAGACACTAGAGGATTTCTTAACAATTCGCTTGTTACAGCCGGTACAGACGATGCACAAGATAGGAAATGGGCCAAAATAGGCGCTGTGGACGGCGACGGTGCAAACAGCGGAGTAGGAAATCTCGAATCTGGACTAGGTCCCGTCACGCTCAGTAGCATAATACCTGACGGTGCAGTTGTAAATGCTGTTATACCAAATCTGTCGACATCATTTTTAGAATCACTTGAACTTGATATTATTGACAGGATAGAAGCGTTTGAAGAATTTGGTCTGAGATACGATGTAGATTCAGAATCATACAAAGTAATTACTTCTACAAATTTAAGCACGAGCTCTGTGTTTAGCCTAGATAACACAGGAGACACATCAGGTACCAACCTAGATGCAAGTTGGTGGTTCAAATTTACAAATGACGGAAACACTTACACAGTGACATACAGGAAACTAGATTATATTTTTGAGTCGGAGTCTCAAAATAAATTCCATTTTGACACTGAAGAAAAAATTTATGATTACAAGACAGGTAAGACTGTAAAAGATGTTGTAAAAATATTAAAAACAAATTCGCTTGTATCAACAGGCAACAGTATAGGATATCCAATCACGTGGCAGGTAACTGACACAGTCACAGAAGCAGACGGATATAGAGATAACAGAAAAGTCAAAGTTGGCTTTTTTGATGATGACGACGACGGTGTAGTTGATAATCCTGATATATTCGACATCATAGTTGAACCAACTTTATCAGTGTCAACAAAATTTGTTTTCTTTGAGAAATATATTTCTTATGACAACATAGAAAGATTCAGGCCCTATTCAACAACAAATTTTGTGGTCACGGAAAAAGAAGCAAATATCAATTTGAACACCAGCACATACACAGATGGACAGTTGTTCTATTTTTATGCGTCTGATGAGGATGTCATAAAGAAATACAGTTCTACTACAAACACCTTGTCCACTACCACAGACTATCTTGCAAGGAAGGGCAGAAGATCATTGAACTTTCAGTACAAACACCACGCAGGACAAGAGACAAGAATAGATCCGAGTGTATCCAACATAGTCGATGTCTATCTTTTAGAAAGGACATATGATAATCTATACAGAATTTGGCTTCAAGACGGAGGCACTATGCCTAGCACGTCAACCTCAGACCAACTTAGGATCAATTACTCCGGTACGCTTAATCCTTTGAAATCACTTTCGGATCAAATTGTTTATCATCCGGTAAAATATAAAATTCTTTTTGGTAGCAAAGCGGCCGAGGAACTGCAGGCAACATTCAAGGTTGTTAAGAATCCAAAAACCAATATCACTGACGCAGTAATCAAAACACGGGTCATAGCCGCAATAAACGAATTTTTTGCGTTAGATAACTGGGATTTCGGAGATTCATTTTATTTCACGGAACTAGCCGCCTTTATACACAATCAATTGGCGCCTGATTTATTAACGGCAGTAATTGTTCCAAACCAATCCGGACAGAGTTTTGGGTCTCTGTTCCAGATAGATTCAGCGTCAGACGAAATTTTCATCAGTGGGGCCACCGTTGGTGATGTATCAATCATAAGTGCATTAGGAGCCAACCAATTGGCGGCCTCTGGCACAGTTGTGACATCTACATCAACTGCCACAAGCAATAATAATACTTCAACATCAGGTTCGACGGTATCAGGCTCTACTACATCAGGATCGGGATCAAGTTCCGGCAGTAGTGGGGCAGGATATTAATGGCCGATAACATTACAAACTCATTATCAAATAACGAAGTAGTCAAGCAAGGCAACAACGAGTACAGGCGTACAGTACAACAACTACCTGCTTTTTACAGGACAGATTCAAATCAAAGATTCCTATCAAGCACCGTTGACCCATTTGTGCAGAAAGGCGCTCTAGAAAGACTAGATGGTTACATAGGCAGACAGGACGCATACACTAGGGGTGTAAATGATAGATACATCAATGCAACAAGCAGAGACAGATATGCATATCAACTCGAGCCTGCTGTAACATACACTAACAGAGATACCACATCTGTGAATCCAGAGGATCAAGTCAGATTTACAGGAACATATGATGACTACATCAACCAAATAAAATATTTTGGAGGCCTTGTTAATAATCATGACAGATTAAACAAGGAACGTGTTTACAGTTGGAATCCTGCCATAGACTATGATAAATTAATCAATTATAGGGAATACTACTGGATTCCAGAAGGCCCAGGATCTATACAAATTGATTCGGTAGGACCATCCGCAGTTGCGGAGTATAAGGTTGAAAATTTGGCACAAGGAGCCTACAACTTTTCTCACAGGGAAAATGAAAACAATCCAACCCTAACGCTGTACAGAGGCAACACATACAAATTCAATGTCAATGCTAAAGGACATCCTTTTTACATAATGACTGAGCCATACAAAGATGGTTCCACTGATTTATTTTATAAATCAGGTGTTACAAACGCTGGCGCGGTCTATGGCACCGTGACCTTTACAGTGCCTAAAGATGCTCCAGATATACTCTACTATCAATGTGGCAACCACAATGCCATGGGTGGTATACTTCAGATAAAAGATATCACTGCAACAACGGAAATTAATCCGGCCGACGACATAATTGGGGCAAAGAATTACAGTCTTAGGACTTTAGACCTATCCAATGGTATGAAAATTAAATTTACAAATAGTCTTGTAGGCGCAGATTACAAAGATAAAGAATATTATGTTGAAGGTGTAGGAGATGCTATCACCCTGACCGATGTCGAAGACATGATTACACCTGGCAGTTATTCAACAGAATCTACTGTACTGTATGATGCTGTTGGTTATGACACAAGGCCCTACGCAAAATCATTCTACACACCAGACAATCAGGATTACATTACAATTAAGAGGGACTCTCGTGACCAGAATGCTTGGTCTAGATACAACAGATGGTTCCATAGGGAGGTCATCGAGGAAACTGCTAGAGTAGGAGGTTTCACTCCCACACTAGATGAAAACAGTAGGGCAAAAAGACCAATTATTGAATTTGATTCAGGTTTGGCATTGTACAACCACGGAACAGTTGCTAAAAAATCAGTAACATTGCTGGACACAGTTACAACTGATGCGTTCAGCACAGTGGTAAAACAGACTGGTTATATTATTGACGGCTTGCCTTTAGAAGATGGCATGAGGGTAGTGTTCACAGCAGACACAGATAGCACTGTCAAGAATAAGATATACACTGTGAACTTTGTGACTGCAGGTGATTCAACACAGGTCATATCATTGACAGAAGCCACAGATAGCACAGCATCTGCTGACGACAGTATCTTTATTGAATTTGGTTTAACTAACCAAGGTAAAACATTACATTATGACGGTGTGACGGGTTCATGGAAAGAATCACAACAAAAAACTGGAGTAAATCAACAGCCTTTATTCAGTATGTTTGATAACGATCATACAAGTTTCGATGATGCTACAAAATATCCTAACAGTTCATTTGTGGGTGCAAGTGTGTTCAAATTTTCAACGTCAGATACGGCAACAACAGACACAGTCTTAGGAATTAAAGTCAAATACAACACTGTAAACAATGTTGGAGATATAGTATTTGAATCGGATCATACAAGTGGTACATTCACTTATAAATCAGGAAAAACTACGTTAACTAAAAATCTCGCAGAAGGACATTTGCATTACACAACAAGTAAAACAACACACAACAACAAAAGTGCATGGGTCGAAAGGACAAACCTAAGCAAACAAAGAGTAGTAAGGACATTTACAGTAGGGAGTACAGAGAAAAAATTGTTTCCTATAGATTGCTTTGACAAATCTGCAAACATAAGTGATCTCGAAGTTTCGGTTTTAGTAAATGGAGAAAGAAAAACACTCTTAACAGATTTCACATTGGTAAATGGAACAAAAAACAAATATGTTAAATTTAATAAAGATCAAAACACAAACGATCAAATAAGGCTGGCTGTGTACAGTGCTAATGATAAGGTAGAAGCGAAAGGTATCTATGAGGTTCCTGAAAACTTATCAACCAATAGTAGCAACGACAAATTGGGAACATTCACGTATGGGCAAATCCTCAGACACGTAAGGGACATATTTGATAAGAATACAAGTCTCGTTGGTTCTGTCCCGGGTGCTACTAATTTGAGAGATAATCCAGATGCAAGATTACTAGGCGGAACGATACATCAACACGAAGGTCCGCTTATGCCTGCTATATTTGGTCTCATAGATCAAGAAAGTAATTTAATCAACGCCATAGAATACACTACTCAGGAGTATGAAAAATGGTATGATTCATTTTTAACTCACGCCGTAGGCACTGCTTACGAAGGAGTTGCCGCAGATAGGGTTGACGAAATAATAGCCAGCATTACGCAAGGCAGAAATTCATCTTTCCCGTTTTTCAATGAGGACATGTTGGGACATGGAGAAAATGTCACTACAAGGTCTTACACTGTACAAGGATCATCACAGACCGAATATGCTATAGATTCTATGCATGACATTACAAAATCTAGCAACAGGGCGGTATACGTTTATCTTAATGACGTCCAATTACTTTTAGGGAGCCATTACACATTCAGCACCACAGATGACAGTGTCAATATCACAGCCACACTGGCCGAGGGAGATAAGATTGTAATCAAAGACTATGCAGACACTAAAGGCAGTTACATGCCTGTATCACCAACCAAATTGGGAATATATCCTAAGTACACTCCAGAACTTTTTACCGATGACACGTATATCACTAGTACTTCAGTAATACGTAAACACGATGGTTCTATTATAAAAGCATATGGAGATGAAAGAGATTCTCTTATATTAGAATTAGAAAAAAGAATTTATAACAACCTTAAGACAAATTATGACAACACTTTGCTACAGATCAACGATATCATGCCAAGTGCTTTCACATCTACCGAATATAAGTTAAGTGAAGTTGACAGCGTGATGGCTTCTGATTTTTATTCGTGGGCAGGACGTGGTAATGTTCAATACATTAACAACACTACATTCGTAGAAGGTTCGCCGTTCACGTACAACTACGCTCTTTCAACTTCTAAAAAGACAGGCGACAAATTGCCTGGATATTGGAGAGCAATTTACAAATTTTACTATGATACAGATGCTCCTCACGTGAGACCATGGGAGATGTTAGGTCATTCAGAGAAACCGTCGGATTGGGACGATACATATGGCCCTGCACCATACACTTCTGGCAACAATGTTCTATGGAATAAGATTGCAGGTGAATCAGGTAGGTATGGAAAGCCTACTATAAATGATTATCTACCGGTTGATGCTTCGGGTAATTTACTTGACCCTTTACAGATAGGACTTGTAAAAGATTTAGACATAGCAGGAAGGTCAACAGGTTGGAAGTTTGGTGACCAAGCGCCTGCTGAAACCGCCTGGAGGAGATCTTCATCATATCCATTTACGGTGATCAAAACTTTAGCACTGACAAAACCTGCAAAATTTTTCAGTAACTTTTTCGATAATTCTAGGTTAACAACAAATGTAGCCGGAAACCAAATTGATAAGGACACTGGCATACGTGCTACGCTTGGCTCTGCCAAATATCACCTCGAAACGGAAACAGACAATAAAACAGGAGTGACAACCACGTATCTTACTGCAGGATATCAACCGTTGATTGTAAACTATCTGATATCGAGAAATCTCGATGCAAAAACATTTTATTATGACAAGATGAAAAATTTAAAAGTTCAGTTGGCTTACAAACTTGGAGGATTTACAGACAAAGAAAATTTAAAAATACTTACAGATTCTGTATCTCCTGGATCAACGTCGGGATCCAAATTTATTCCAGACGAAAACTATAAGATTTTATTTAGAACATCAAATCCGGTAAACAGTTTTGAATACTCGGGTGTGTTGATAGAAGCAAATACGGATACAACAACAAAGACTGACGGATCAACAGTTACAAATGTAGGCGGATATAAGGTACTAGGGTATTCGAAAGCCAAACCTTTCTTTAAGTTTTACTATCCTATAAAAAATACAAATCCATCGCCTGTATCTGTGGAGGGTTCAATTGAAGTCAAAAAATATGAAAGTTATCATGAGCAAGTGCAAACTGTGCCTTATGGTCATGTATTCAATACTATACAGGATGTAGCAGATTTTCTTTTTGGTTACGGACATTACCTAGAAGATCAAGGATTTAAATTTAATAAATTTTCAAATGAACTCAAAGAAACATTGAATTGGACCAATGCGGTAAGAGAATTTCTGTTTTGGACTACACAAAAATGGACTCCTGGGTCAGCAGTAACAGTTTCTCCGGCCGCTGATGGATTCGAATTAGATACCACAGACAGTATTGTTGGCAGAATGAAGAACCAAGCAGGTGATTACTCTATACTTGATTCTGGCGGAAGAAAAATTGATATCAGAGAATTATCAACTAAAAGATTAGGAAAAACTTTTGAATTAGCAATCAAATCACCGGACGTAGGATTGTACAATATTGCACTTAACACAGTCCAGAAAGAACACATTCTTCTTTTTGACAACAAAACTGTGTTCTCTGATATTATTTACGAGCCGTACACAGGTTTCAGACAGCAAAGACTCAAATTAGTAGGATGGAAAACAGCAGGATGGAATGGTGATTACTATGCACCAGGTTTTGTGTTTGATGCGGCTCAGGTAACTTACTGGTCTGCAAATACAGATTACAGGATTGGGGATTCAGTTGAATACCAAGGCAAATTCTACGTGGCGAAATCAAATCATAATTCTGGTGGCAAGTTTGAAACAGAATCTTGGACATTAAAAACTGATAAGCCAGCACCACAACTTATACCTAACTTCGAATACAAAATTTCTCAATTTAATGATTTTTATGACCTCGAAACAAACAACTTTGATGAATCACAGCAAAAATTAGCACAGCGATTAATCGGTTACAAATCTAGGGATTACTTAGAAAATTTATTTGTCAATGACGTGTCTCAATACAAATTCTACCATGGATTTATTAAAGAAAAAGGAACACAGAACGCAATAGATAAACTTTTAAAGGCAAAGTATGAGGGAGAAGACATAGATTTACAACTTTATCCAGAATGGATGATAAGGACCGGAAATATCGGTAACACAGATTCAACGGAAAGTATTCAAATTATTTTGCCTGAAGCCGAAATTAGAAGCGATCCACAGAGCATTGAACTACTAGAAACCACAAATGACACTGCGGACTATTCGAGGTCTAAAGGCGTAGCAAAAGAAAATCTGTTTTACAAACCTGTTGAGTACGATACCTCTTCGACTTTTAGTCAACTTGATTACACAAAGCAAGGAGTTGACAAAGAGTCCGCTCAGGTATACAAGACTGCAGGATATCCTCAATTGGAGCAGGTACAACATACAGCATTCAATATTACAGACCTGTTTAATTTAGACGTATCAAGGGTGAAATCCAGTGAACTTATTTGGGTTGCAAATAAATCAAATAAAGACTGGGACGTATTTAGATTAACAGCAGGAGATTTCAAAATTTCTACTGTAAGGACTGTAAACAGTGCCACTCAGTTAGAAATTGTGTTCACAGGGTCACATGGTTTGTCCCAAGGTACACAGACAACAGAACCAGACTATTTTGCTATCAGCAACAGTGAAGAAGAGACGATGAACGGGGTGCATCAAGTGTCCAGTGTAATAGATCATAAGACTGTTGTAATAGATTATGAGGGGAACACTGCTTTTATTCCCGCTTTGGATGATGGATCTACATCAGATAGTTACGGAAATATTTACAAATTTGTGTCTGTCAGATTTGATAGCATGGACAACGTAAATGATAGATTAAATTATTCTGTGTACAAAGACAGAGATGACAGTATAGAACTGGAAGGTGATAAAGTTTTTGCGGACAACGACACTTCCAATTTATGGCGTGTGTATGAAAAGCAAGATCCTTACACATTGCAAACAATACTATCACCAGACACTGCTACGGCCGGACAGGAATTTGGACACCGTGTAGTGGCACGTAATGATGGTAGAACTATCGTTGCGTCTAGTCCAGGGAAAGGCCAAGGAACAGTTAACTTCCTATTCAGGTCTATAGCATCTGCAGGAAACATATTTAGGAATCAATCATCTGTAACAACTACTGTTGGAAATGATACCACAGGAAGACTTGGCGAGTCATTATCAATGAGTACCGATGAAAATTTTGTTGTTGCTGGTGCGCCTTATGCCAACTCGATAGGATCAGATGGAAGTACAAGGTTTGCGGATGCAGGTGCAATAAAAATATTCTTATGGGATCCAGACACATTCAAATATGGAACACTAGTGACGAGAAGACCACCAACAGACGCGGCATCTCAAAACTTTGGTTGGGCACACAAAATTGCTGAGCCTGGCTCGAGTTCAACTAGAAGCACTCCAACGAAATACATGTTTGTTTCTTCGCCTGGTTTGACATCAGATAAGGGTAGAGTATACATGTACGAATGGGGAATAGGTGCTGACGGCTCAACATATGACACTTGGACTCAATGTGCAACAATAGATTCACCAGAGGGAGGCTCAGGACAGAGGTTTGGACATAGATTGGAAATTAACGATAATGGTGACATACTGGCAGTAAGTTCACTTGCTCCAGGCAACGCAGGAAAAGTTGACATATTTGTAAGATCATCTCAGTCAAACGATGACAGCGTAACACATTCTTTCACACACATGCAAACACTTACAGGAGTATCAGCAGATGGGTCAAGTTTGAACACACAATTCGGCGATTCAATTGCTATGAGTAAAGATGGAACAATGTTGGTTATAGGTGCACCGGGCGTTGACAAAGTTGGACAAGATGACGGTGGTGCTGTATACACATACAAATGGAACGCAGACGGGTCTACAAACACTTACACATTACAACAGACTATCGAAGCACCTGATCCTCAAGGCAACATGAGATTTGGTACATCGTTGAGTATAAATCAGTCAGGTACTAGGTTAGTCATTGGTGCTGACAATTTCTCAAGTACAAGAGAGATGAAATTAGACAATGGCGAAACAACTTTTGACCTACAAGACACAACTTTTATTGACATAAACAAAGGATCTGGTAGTGCTTACACTGCCACGATGTACAACACTAAATTTGCAATTGATGACAGGTTAGTGACAGACAGTGTTACTGAGCATGACAAGTTTGGAAAAGGCGTATGTGCAATAGACGACACAATAATTGTTGGAGCACCTAGCGACGATGGCAATGTAACCTCCGATGGAAGTACAAGAGTACAAAATGATGGCACAGTATCCTGTTTTGACTTGTCAGTTTCTGGTCAGTATGCATGGAAGAATATAACAACAGAGACACCTTTGATGGACATTGAAAAAGCAGGACATGTATTTGACTTTAACAATAAGTCTAAACAAATAAGAGATCATTATGACCTTTACGATCCAGTCAAAGGACGTATTTTAGGAATCGCTGATAGGGAAATAGGTTACAAAACGATGTGGGATCCTGCGGCCTACAATACTGGTGAAGAGTCCACTCAAAAAACACCGTGGGGTGCAGAACACATAGGTGAGGTATGGTGGGATTTATCAACAGTGAAATGGCTCTGGTATGAGCAAGACACACAGGAATACAAATTTAATCACTGGGGACAGAAATTTCCAGGCTCAAGAATAGACATTTACGAATGGACGGAATCTCCTGTGCTACCTAGCGTTTGGAACACTAGATCAGGCACACAACAAGGAGTAAAAGAAGGCATTTCTGGAGTGGCGGCATACTTTGATGATTCGAGATATAATGTTGTAAGGAAATATAATTCTGCTGTTGATAGATTTGTCAACGTGTACTATTTCTGGGTAAGAAACAGATCAACAGTTCCTATGAACAGTGTTGTGCCTAGGAAAAACAGCACTGCATTTGTTAGAAATATAATAGATTCACCCCAAAATTTCTCGTACAAATATTATTCAATCACGGACACAAACAAACTTATTATCAATAATATAGGTGGTCTCGTAAACAGCGACATAGTATTGAACGTTGATATAAGGACCAATACGTTTGAAGGAGATTCACACTCGGTATGGAAACTGGCAAGGGAAGGTGACAAGGATTGGAGACCGGGATTACAAATAGAAACACGTTGGTGGGATTCATTGACAGGTAAAAATACTGCAGGTGACAAAGTGCCAGATATCAATCTAGGATTGAACAGGAGATATGGAAACAATATAAGGCCTAGACAAAGTTGGTATGTTAACAGATTTGATGCTTTAAAAGAATTAATAGATTATGCAAATACTGTTTTGAAGAAACATCAGTTGGTTGGAACAATTAATTTAGAAAACCTGAACAGTAAAGATCCAGAGCCTACTGCACAGAGTTTGTTGTGGGACGCATCTGTAGACACATACGCAGAATTAACATACATAGACACCAAAGATCTTTCAGGCACAGTTAACTATCTTGTGAAGGCAGACGAGACCGCTAATAATTTCTGGGCAATATACAAATGGGATGGCACAGAATGGTCACGTACGAAACTGCAGACTTACAACACAGGATCTTATTGGAGTTACGTAGACTGGTATGGTACAGATCCTGCCATACACGAAATGATCCACAGTGAAAAGACACCTATTGACAAGCAGGTAACATTCCAATACGAATTGGACACATTGGACCTGCCGATAGGCAAACACGTCAAGGTAACCAACAGCGACACAGGTGGTTGGAAACTATTCATGAAAACGGCCACAGGATGGGCCAATGTTGGAACGGAAAATGGCACGATCAGACTCAGCACGAAGTTGTATGATTATTCACAGGACGCAACAGGATTTGCTGGATCAGACAACTTTGATGATAATTTCTTTGACCAAGAGCCTTCAACGGAAACTAGAAAAATCTTAACAGCACTACGAGATGACCTGTTTATCAACGAACTAGCACTAGAATACAACACACTGTTCTTCACAGGATTAAGAAAAGTTCTAGAAGAACAAACATACGTAGACTGGATGTTTAAGACTTCATTTATCAATGTAAAAAACTCCGTAAGGAAATTAGATCAGAGAAAGACATACACAATTGGTACAGACAATTGGATCGAAAGTTATATAAATGAAGTCAAACCATTCCACACAAAGATCAGAGAATACAAGTTAGGTTATACAAACATTGAAACGCAGGATGGAATCTACACAGACTTTGACAATCCTACATTCTATGATTCAGAAACGGGCAAAATTAGGTCATTAAACGTTGACCTTGACAGTGATAAACTTACTGAATTCCCATATCAGATGTGGCACGACTACCACAAAAAGTATGTGCAGTCAATCACAGTCACACATGGTGGTTCGGGATACCAGGAAGTACCAACGGTCACAGTGCTTGGAGGAACGATAGGTTCTACAGGACCATTCCAGATTCAGGCAACAAGTTCGTCGGGACCTACAAGTGGCCAGTTTGGTTACTACTATCCGTTGTTTACAAGCGAGAAGCAGGCGCAGATTTATGATTCTCAAAATGGTGGATCAGGCACAACTAAAACCTACAACTTTGATGGATACTCGGGCAATTTTTATGGGCCAAATTCTTCTACGATAGAATCGTCAAGTTCCAAATCCGGAGTGTTCAAGATGTATGTTACGCCTACAAACACAGCGGCGACAGCCACAGCAACCATACAGAATGGTGCGGTCACAAGGATCACAGTGACAGGGGTTGGTGCGAACTACAACACCACACCTGTTGTGATTATTTCCGGTGGACGTACAGACGGCACAACACCAACTGACACGGCCAAGGCATACGCAAATTTAAACAACGACCTTGTAAGGGATATAGACACGACTATCAAATTCGATAGGGTGTCAAGCACATCAAGGGTACAAGACTGGGCGGCTTCAACTGCATACGCATACAATGATTTAATAAGACACAACAACCAACTATACAAGGTTACAAAAGCATTCACGTCAACAACTGATTTTGATGACAACACAGCAGATCTTTACAAGGTGTATGGAGATGAAACTGGTCTTACAGCGGCAGACAGGACTAAAGGTTTCTACACTCCAGGCACTGGAATGCCTGGCAACGAACTTGATCAGGTAATGACCGGTATAGACTATGGTGGAACTATGGTCACAGGACTGCTGTTTAATCAGAGCCAAGGATGGGACAGATCAGGTTGGTACGATTTTCCATGGGATCAATATGGAAGTTCTAGGATCAAGGCATTCAGAGCGGATGGTACAGCCAACACTTTTACATTTGACACTGCTCCTTCTAGTTCAGAAGTGTTCCAAGTGTACATCACAGAGGATGACAGCACTAGAAGAAAACTTTCAGATGTCGTGAGGGGCGATGGTTCAACGGTTCAATTGCCGATTGGTGGATTAAGTATAACACCGAATGCAAACGCATTAGTAGAGTTCATACCTTTCGATGACGATGGTGTGCTTACACCAACAGATGACAGGACACTAGATTCTATAGTCAAAGGAGGACTATTTGGTTCAGCATTAGGTCATGCACCTAGCGATCTAATACTTGAAGGTGACGACTTCTTGTCGCCAGATACAAGTTACGCACCCGAAGAGACTGTGCCGGGACAACTGTTTGACACCGTTGACATAAAGGTTTACACGTCACCAGAGTCGGGTGTGCCATTTATTACAGAAAAAATTTACAGAGGAAATGGAAGTACAACTACGTTCTCCATAGGAGATCACCCAGGAACACTAGCATCAGTTACAGTGAGTGTAGATGGTGTAGTTAAAAAATTAACAACTGATTACACAATTGATGTTGCAAACAAAACAATTACATTTGGATCTGCACCTGCTAACAACAGTGTAATATCAACTAGAGTTTTTGCAATATCAGGTGACAATTATAGGGTACTAGACACATTTGTTGGTGATAATGCCACAGCATCTTTCACCACATCATCAAGAAGTGAATTTAATCTTGACTCTACTGTGTCAGACATTTTTGTAACACAGGACGGTGTACCAAGGACAGATTTTACACGAACCATAAGTGCAAACACTGTCACAATTACTTTTAGTGCACCAGTGCCACCGACAGGTGCTTTTATACAAGTTGCGGGATTCAACAAGTCAGCAACTTCTCCGACAAGGAGTTTTGCAAGTATTAGGAATCAAGAATTGACTTATGCAAGTGGAACGAACAGATACACATTGACATATCCGCCAGGATCGATAGGTCCATTCTCAGGATTGACAATAGTAGAATTAAACGGAAGAGTGTTGAGAGGTCCAGACAACACTTATTATTTGGGTGACGGAAGCACATACACATACGGAGTTGCATCAGGATTGCTTGATGATTCAACGGTGGATCCTCCAAAAACTATCTCCAGTGCCAGCCAAGTGCAGGTATTTGTAAATGGTATACAAAAAGATCTAAACACTCATTACACTGTTGATATAGGAAATCAAAACGTAAATTTTGTGACTGCGTCTGTGCCAACATCGTCAGATGTGATATGCATATCGACCTTAGTTGACAATCAGTATTTCAATGAAGGCACAGACATCATACTAGTCCCAAGTGCAATCACTTCGCCTTACTCATTATCAGCCGGTGACAAGATTTCGGTTACAACATTCAATAACGCTTTGGGGATGAAACAGAGAAGAGAAGTGCTTGAGGGAAGAACAGGCGGAGTCTTTAAACTGAGATTTGATACATTGAATGCCGCTTACACATACGTGTGGTTGAACGGAGAACAATTGACATCAGGTGTGGACTACCTCGTGAATGGCAACACAATAACAGTATCAGGCAAAACGATCACAACAAGTGATAGACTTGACGTGATGTACTTTGCATTAGATTCTGCCACTGGTGCAACAGGATTTAGGATATTCAAAGACATGTTGAACAGGACGTTCTACAAACGTATATCCAAGACTGCAACAACAAAAATAACAATAGATATGACGGAAGGCGATAAAACAATCACAGTTGCCGACGGGTCAGTATTGCCAGAACCAAAAGATATAATAAGTTCAGATGGTTCTACTGTGCAGTCGATTATACCGGGCGTCATCTTCGTAGACAAAGAGAGAATAGAGTATTTTACCAAGACCAACAATATTTTAGGTAGACTAAAACGTGGAACACTTGGAACAGGAATTAAGGATCATGGATCAGGCACTGAAGTGGTAGATGCGTCTGGTACTCAAACCAT
>CETN01000604.1_pt1 | contig 27859 bp, 9 predicted proteins | sample 531301 | NCBI WGS metagenome assembly CETN01 (sample SAMEA2622656, study PRJEB7988) | marine metagenome | isolation source: saline water (ENVO:00002010), including
GATTAGGTTCAGAAGAGAATTATTTCTGGAAAACTGCAAAAGAAAGACAAGAATCTTCGGTTACTATACTAAATCAAAATGAAATTGATGCAGCAATTGGTACAGGAAATACGGCAACAGGCACTGTCGAACTAAATATTGAACCAGAACTCGGATAATTTGTAAAAAAACGGTATAAATAAATATAAAACTTGGTTCATGGCATATAAAAGGGTATCAAAAGCTTTTAAAGACATTAGTTTATCGTTTGTACCCCATCCAGTCACTAATGATTTACCAATTCTCAAGAATGAGAGGGCAATAAGTCGTTCTGTGCGTAATATTGTCGAAACAATTCCAACTGAAAAGTTCTTTAATCCTGATTTTGGATCAGATGTATACCAAAGTCTCTTCAATTTTGTAGATTTTGGTACTGCAAACGAAATTCAGGAGCAAATTAAGACATCAATTGCTAATTTTGAACCAAGAGTTAATAATGTAAGGGTTGAAGTTGACCCCCAACCTGATTTAAATCAGTTTGAAGTCATTGTAATCTATGATATAGTCGGTCAAGAGTTCCCAACTCAGGAATATTCATTCATATTAGAGGCAACAAGGTAAAATGCCTTTCTCAAACTTCACAAATCTTGATTTCGATCAGATAAAAACATCAATTAAGGACTATTTACGTGCAAATTCCGATTTTTCGGACTTTGACTTCGATGGTTCGAACTTTTCTGTCTTAATTGACACTCTTGCATACAATACTTACATCACTGCATTCAACTCTAACATGGCAGTTAACGAATCTTTCTTAGATTCTGCCACTTTAAGGCAAAATGTGGTATCTTTGGCAGGAAATGTTGGTTATAAACCACGTTCAAGAACGGCAGCAACGGCAGTGGTATCTTTTGATGTCACAGTTAATAGTAATACACCTGCAGTCACCTTACAACCTGGTACAGTATGCGTTGGTGACGTAGATAATGAGTCATTTACATATGCAATCGTCGAACCAATCACTGCAAATGTTATCAACGGGGTTGCAAAATTCGAAAATATCAATATTTTTCAAGGAACTTACCTTGAGAAGACATTTAAGTATGATGGATCACTTGATCAGAGATTTATTTTAGATAATGCGTTTGTTGACACTTCAAAAATAATTGTTCATGTCAAACCTGATGGTTCTGATGGAAATGGAACTGAATATTCATTAGTAAATGATATAATTAACGTAAATTCTAATTCAAAAATATTTTTAATTTGTGAAATTCAAGATGAAAGATATGAATTGAAATTTGGTGATGGATTTTTTGGTAAAAAACTTGGAAATGGTATAAATCAGGATGGAGATATCATAACTGTCAAATATTTGACTACAGATGGTGAAAATGGTAATGGTGCCGAAAATTTTTCATTCTCAGGCAGATTAACTAAAGTAAATTCATTGAATAATTCAATTGAAGGTGTAGATTTTGAAACTCCAGTAGTCAATATGATATCAAGAGCACAAAATGGTGGAGAAATTGAATCAATTGATTCAATTAAGTATTTTTCACCAATTACTTACTCATCACAGAATCGTGCAGTGACATCAAGAGATTATGAAGCAGTAATTAAGAAAATTTTTCCAAATACTGAGTCTGTTTCTGTGATTGGTGGTGAAGAACTTGATCCTCCAGAGTTTGGTACAGTCGTTATTAGTATTAAACCAAAAAATGGTGATTTGATATCAGATTTTTCTAAAAATCAAATTTTATCAAAGTTAAAACAATATACAATATCTGGAATTAATCAAAAAATCGTTGATTTAAAAATTCTATATGTTGAACTTGATTCAAATGTGTATTATAATGATTCATTCATATCATCAGCAGATTCTTTAAGAACAAATGTAATAAATTCACTTACTCGATATTCAAAATCTATCAATTTGAATCAATTTGGTGGTAGATTGAAATATAGTAAACTTTTGAAGATAATTGACGATACTGATGATGGTATAACATCAAATATCACTAAAATTCGAATTCGAAGAAATTTGCAAGCATCAGTAAATCAATTTACCCAATATGAATTATGTTTTGGTAATAAATTCTTTATTGATCCAAATGGATTTAATATAAAATCGACTGGATTTAGCATTTTTGGAAAAAATGGAACATACTACATGTCAGATGTTCCAAATACTGATTTAAAAACAGGTGTTTTAAGAATTATTGAAATTAAAAGTGATGGAAGTATTGGAAACGTAATTTCATCTGCAGGATCAGTAGATTATGAAAAGGGAGAAATAAATGTATCAACAATTAATATTACATCTACGGTAAAACCAAATAATGTAATTCAAATTCAAGCATTTCCTAGATCAAATGATGTTGTAGGTTTGAAGGATTTGTACATCTCATTAGACATATCAAATAGTACAATAAATATGGTAAGAGATGTAATTTCATCAGGTGACGAAGTTTCTGGAGTACAATTTACTAGAGATTTCTATACATCAAGTTATCCAAATGGAACTATAATTAGGACATGATAGAAACAGGGATTGTAAGTAAAGTTAAAATTGGTGATATATTATCAAATCAACTTCCTGAATTTGTTCAGGATGAGAGTCCTCTGGCCGTTGATTTTTTAAAACAATATTATATTTCTCAAGAATTTCAGGGAAGTTCAGGTGATCTAATTGATAACTTAGACCAATATTTAAATGTAGATAATTTAACACCCGAAGTTATTGTTGATAGTTCCACTACAGTTGGTGTTACTACTACTGGTGCTGAAATAATTAATGTAACCAGCACGAAAGGATTTCCAAATCATTATGGTTTACTCCAAATTGATGGTGAAATTATAACATACACAGATTCTACACCAAATAGTTTTATTGGTTGTAAACGTGGTTTTAGTGGGATAACCAGTTATCACTCGGATACGAATAAAGAAGACTTAGTATTCAATTCATCAGTCGCATCAGAGCATACATCATCATCGACAGTTAAGAATTTAAGTTCTTTATTTTTAAAAGAATTTTACAAAAAATTCAAAAAAACATTCTTACCAGGATTAGAGGAAACAAATCTACAGTCAAATTTAGATGTTGGAACATTTATAAAAGAAGCAAAATCATTATATCAAACAAAAGGAACTGAAGAATCTTTTAGAATACTTTTCAATATATTATATGGAATTACACCAAGTATACTAAACTTAGAAGAAAGATTAATAAAACCATCATCTGCAAATTATGTTAGAAGAAGAGTTTGTGTTGCAGAATTATTAGAGGGTAATCCAAGAAGACTTAAAGGACAATCATTATTAAAAGGATTAGCAGGACAAACTTTATTTAGAAGTGACCTTGATATTGATGTAAATGCCTCAATATCAGAGATAGAACCTTTTGAAAGAAAAGATTCTGGTTTAAGTGGTATTACCACATATTACAAGATTGGATTATTTGTAGGTTATGATGAAAGTTCTGATATTGCAGGGGATTTTGTAGTTGTACCAAATACAAAAGCAATCGAAAAGATTGAACCTGGTTCAAGTGTAGTCACTGTTGATTCAACTGTTGGTTTTGGAACTGCAGGAACTATAATATCTGGCACAAACACAATATCATATACTGATAAAACAGTAAACCAGTTTTTAAATTGCACGGGTATAGGTGATACAATTAATCCAATACAGAATGTAAGATCCAATATAACTTATTTTGGATTTGAGGATGGTGATTTAGATAGAAAAGTAGTTCTTAGATTAACTGGAGTTTTATCCGAATTTGAACAAACTAATAATCTTGATGTTAATGAAGGTGAAATAATCACAGTTAAAAATATTGGTGATAAGGTAGAAAATAATAAATTATCATTTAAAGAAATATTCTGCAATTCTTGGATCTACAATACCAGTTCATCATATTTTATCATTGGGAAAGATAATAGTGGAATTACATTAGGCGGCACTATTGACAGATCAAGTTTGAAGGAGGGTGACATAGTTGAAATAGTATTAAGAGGAACAAATACTGTAGTTGAAGTAAATGATACGATTTTTGTAACTGAAATTGATGGAAATGAAATTACATTAAGTGATAATGATATTATACCAGATCTTGTAACAGAAGAAGACAAAAGTAAATACAAATTAAGAAAAAAACTTAATAAACCAAGCAGTTCTAACACCCCGATTGAGTTTGGAAATAATGTTTTGATATCTGATGTTCAAAACATTTATACTGATAATGATGTAGCATACGTAGCATCAAACTCATTACCATCATCAACGATTAATCCTGATCAATCAAACCCATTTTTTTATCAGATTACAGAATCTACAAAAAATCTCTCAGTGGGATTCGGCACAGAAACTAGTGCAGCTTCAGGAATTGCAACTATAACTGATTTGGTAGAGGATAAAGGGACATCAATTAAATTTCCAGTAGATGTTCCATTTGAAACAGGAGATAAAATATTTTATAGTTCTCAAGGTGGATCACTTGTAGGACTAGAAACTGGTTCATATTTTGTAAAACGTCTTGATACAAAAACTATTAAATTATATGGATCCCCATCAGGAATACAAAATGATAGAAATTTATTATTTACTAAAAATTCTGATACTAGTATTCATAATTTCATATTATTTTCACAAAGATCCAATGAAATCGGAGCACAAAAATTATTTAAAAAGTTTAATTTAAGTGAAAATATTGTTAATGGAGATGATGATATAACTCCTGTTGGAGGAACAGGAATGTTAATTAATGGAGTTGAAATTACCAATTATAAATCTGAGGATAAAATATTTTTTGGACCTTTATCATCTGTTAAATTATTAAATGGTGGTCAAAATTATGATGTTATTAGTTTACCCAATGTTACTGTATCAAGTAGTAGTGGTACAACTGCATTAGTTCAACCTGTTATTTCAGGTGTGGTAGAAGACGTTCTAGTCGATCCACAAGATTTTGATATTGATAAAGTAGTCTCAATCGGTATTACTGGTGGTAATGGGACAGGTTGTGTATTAGAACCTGTGATTGGAACAAGATTTAGAAAAGCATTTTTCAAAACTGCACCTAAAATTGGTAGTGGTAGTGGTATTAATACTGTGAGTGAAACTATCACATTCATAGGAGATCATAACTTTGCTGATGGTGAATCGGTGATTTACGATTCTAATTCATATGAACCAATAAAAATAGTTGGTGTTGGAACTGATAGATTAGTAAACGGTTCAATTTATTATGTTGGTAAGGACAATGACACAACAATAAGATTATTTGAAACTTTTGAAAATTATGAGGCAGGAACACCAAAGATTAATTTTAAGGAAAATACAGGTTTAGGTAATCATATATTCAAGGTAGGATTAAAAAAATCATTATTGGATGTCAATGTAATTCAAAGTGGTAATAATTATACAAACAGAAAATTATTTGTAAAACCATCTGGAATATCTACATCTAGTGATTTAATAAATTTCAATAATCATGGATTTAATGATGGTGATTTAATTGAGTATGAAGGAAACATAGTAGGATTAAACACTAATAATAAATATTTCATTTTAAAAAATGATGATAATTCATTTAATTTAAGTGATGGTGGTGTTGATGGAAAAAATACATCTAATTTCAATAGAAGAGAAGTAGTATCACTAGAAACAGTTGGATCAGGATTTCAAACATTTAAGTTTCCTGATATAAAAGTATTCATAAATTTTGATACTTTAGGATCTGGTACTACCATACCATCTCAAACTCCCAAAACTATAGTTGCAACACCTAAAGTTAAAGGTACCATTCAAGATGTATATCTTTATGAATCAGGAACTGGATATGGATCCACTATATTAAATAATCATAGGAGACCAATTATTAGTTTAACAACTGGTAAAGGTGCTTCTTTAAAACCAATTATTGAAAACGGAGAAATAAGGGACGTAAATATTGAAAATAAAGGAAGTGAGTACTTCTCTACTCCTGATCTTATAGTAGATGATCCTACAGGTCTTGGTATTGGAGCTCAATTACGACCAATAATTGTTAATCAAAAATTAGAAGATGTTGTTATAATAAACGCAGGTATTGGATATTCAACATCAACTAGTATAAAAGTAAAATCTTCAGGTATTAATGGTTTATTAGACTCAGATGTCAGATCACTTACTATCAATAAAAATAGTAATGAAAATAATTCTCAAAATCTTGAAGAATCAGAAAATAAATTAAAATTCAGTCATGTAGGATATTCTACAAATATATTTAAAGATGATGGTGAATCTGTATCTGGTTTAATTGGGTGGGCTTATGATGGAAATCCAATTTATGGTCCGTTTGGATTTGCAGATCCATCAAATCTTCCAAGCACTAATACAGGTCTTAAAAGATTAGAATCTGGATATGAATTAAAACCATCAAATATAGTAGATAGACCTAATTTTGAAAATGGATATTTTGTAGAAGACTATGTATTTACAAACAATGGTGATTTAGATGAACATAACGGTAGATTTGAAAAAACAGTAGATTTTCCACAAGGTAGATATGTTTATCATGCTACTGTTGTGGGCACAGCAAATACATCATCTTTCCCCTACTTTATTGGGGCAACTTATAGATCTAAAAAGATAGATCACAATTTCAATAATATACAACAAAATAAATTTAATTTTAATCAGGGAAATATTTTAAGAAATACGTTCCCATACAAAGTATCAGATGATTTTGCTAATAATGATTTTCTTGTTGAGACTAATGAGATAAATGATCAACAAATAGAGATTACCTCAGTATCTTCAGGTTCAATAACGGGTTTTGATATTTTAAATAGTGGATCTGATTACAAAGTAGGTGAATTACTTAAATTCGACAATACAGGTACTGGTGGTAGTAATTTAACAGCATCGATATCCCAGATTAATGGTAAACCTATATCAAACTTAAATACAACCATAGAAAAAATACAAGATGTAGTAATTACATGGTCAGAAAATATTATTACTGCATCTATCCCAGATGATCATGATTTAAAAAGAGGTGATATTGTTAATATTACTGGATTAACGACTGATTTATCAAATTTAAATGGTCAATATAAAATAGGGATTGATGAGTTTTCAACTGTTGCAATTTCAACGATAAATGGATCACCGTCTGCAGGATTAACAACCGAAATATTTGTATCTAACATCCCATCAAATATTTCTGCAGGAAGTAGTATAGGTATTGGAACTGAAACCCTTAAAATTTTAAATATCTATTCAGATCTCAATATTTTAACAGTCGAGAGATCCTCTGATACATCGCATGCAACCACTCATCAAAAAGGATCTACAATTAATTATTTGACAGATTTATTCACGATTAATAAATCTATTCCTAAATTCGAATCACAAGCAGATAAAAAGATATTCTTTAATCCAAATCAAACTGTAGGAGTTGGTACCTTTGATGGTACAGAACATTCAGTTACCTTTGATTTTGCAGGTAAAAATATTACTAGAAATACACCTGTAAAACAAATTACTTTAGAAAATCATGGTTTAAAAAATAATCAAAAAATATTATTCAACAAACCAGTAGGTGGTAATATTGCTATATCCACTGATAATAATCCAGCAACAACCTTCAATATACCTACAACGGTATATGCTGTCAATAAAAGTAAAGACACAATAGGAATCAAAACTGGACTTGGTGCTAATTTTGATGAAGTTTATTTTATAAGTTTAACAAATGGTGATAGTGATAAATTCTTTTTTGAAACAAACTTTGAACAAGTTAAATGTGATGTAGAGAAAATTAATACAACTCTTAGTATTTCAACATCTCATGGTTTAGATACTGGAGATAAAATTAACTTAGAAGTCAATCCCCAACTATCTGTTGGTATAGGTACATCGATTGCAGTAAAATTAGTGAGAGACACACTCACAGGATTTATTTTAATCAATCCTATTGAATTTAATTCAACAGGAATCAATACAAATAGTAATTCCATCAATATTAGTGATCATCAATTGACAACAGGTAATAAAATTAAATATACTGCAAATTCATTACCTGATGGATTATTCAACAAAAATTATTTTGTGTATAAAGTTGATAATGATAATATCAAATTATGTGAGACATTCATTGATGCAACTAAAAATATACCTAATGTTGTTGATATCAGTTCAACTGGTGGATCATCACAAACAATTTCAAAAATAAATCCAGAAATACATTCAATTAAAAATAATAATTTAACGTTTGACCTATCTGATTCTACGTTATCTGGATATGAATTTAAATTATTTTATGATGAACAGTTCAAAAATGAATTTATATCTGATGGAAATACAGATAATTTCAATGTTGTTAGGGTTGGTTCTGGATTAACAATTGGATTTAGTACAAATTTACCTGAATTTTTATATTACAATTTGGAAAAAACTGGGTTTATCAGTACAAGTGACGTAGATGTAAAAAATGGTTCTAAAATTAAATTTATTGATAGTGCATACACAGGATCACATAATATTACAAAAATTAATGACACTTCATTTAGTTTCTTCTTGAAACAAAAACCTGAAAAAATGTCATATCTACCATCTGAGTGTGCTGTTCTTAAATATGATTCTTCATCTAAAAATATCTCTGGTGGTATAAGTGAAATTAATATTACCAGTGGTGGTTCAAATTACAGTAAACTACCTGACTTTATAGGTATGGAGCAAAACTCCATTGGTAAAGACGCAGTAATTATACCAAAATCAGAAACAATAGGATTTGTTGAGTCAGTCAGAATTATAAATGAAGGTTTTGAATATTCTTCTGATAAAACTTTAGAACCAGAGAGTTTAATATCACCAACTATTGAAATTGAAAATTCACAAACTTTGGGTATTGTAAGTGTAACTAATGGTGGATCTGATTTTATAACTGCTCCTAATTTAATTATTATTAATCCAGATACTGGTGAAGAAATCAATAGTGGATTTTTGGAACCAGTTATGTTGGAGAATAGTATTCTCTCTGTTAATATTAATGAAGTGCCAATCGGATTACCTGAAAGCACAGTCCAACTGAGGTCAGTTAATAATACAAATGGTATTACTATATTAGAAGTTAAATCAAATGCTGGTACATCATACACATGTAAATTAGCAACACCTCAACCTCAATTTTCCTCTAATCCATTTGCTGTTAATGATAGAGTATTTATAGAAGGTATTGAAAAAGTTTCTGGTATTGGTTCAGGTTTTAATTCAAAAGATTATGGATATAAGTTACTAAGAGTATCTGCTTTTGATCCAAATGTATCTGGATTCGCAGAGGTAACTATCGATGTATCAGAATTTGGAACAACAAACACTGGAATTGCAAAAACAGTGGTATCAACTTTTGCAAATATAGTTAATGATATTGATTATCCTAAGTTCTTTGTAACTCAAAATCAATCTCAGTTTAGAAAAGGTGAAGAATTAAATATTTTCAGAAATAATAAATTACAATCTGGAAAATTTGAAATAATCAGATCATCTATCGGTAACTTAAAAGTATTCACAAAAGAAAATCTTTTTGTTGGTGACAGGGTGGTAGGAAAAATTAGTGGAAGTCAAGCAGATATATCAAAAGTAAAAAATAACAAGGCAAGATTAAAAACAGATTTTTCAATTCTTAAAGATGTAGGATGGAATGACAATGTTGGTAAATTAAGTGAAGATTTTCAAGTCATACCTGACAATGATTATTATCAGAATATGTCATATTCTATTCAAAGTCCTATTGAATGGAGAAATTTAAGAACTTCTGTGAATAATATTTTACATACCAGTGGTATGAAGAATTTTGCAGATACTGGTATAACTTCAACAACTAATGCAAGCATCGGATCTACTGAAAATATATCAATTACCTTAGATTTATTTGGGGAAAAAAGAGTTGATGAACTTAGAAATATTGATACTGTTAAGGATGATGAAGTTTTATCCGATAATACAACAAGAAAAATATCTTTTGATAATATAAAATTATCTAATTTTATAAGTTGCAACTCCAATGATGTTTTAGTTATTGATAATATCAACTCACAATTTTCTAATTTAGAAGGTGATCCAAATAAATTCCTAGATTTATTTCAATTTGGTGCTCCACAAGTATTTAAAAATATATTAGTAAGAGTATCAAGTGTTTCAAACACAGTAAATAGAGTGCAATTAGCTGATTTCATATTAGTAAGTAATGGCACAAATAATACATTGATTGAAAAATCAAATTTAATTAATTCTGGTATCGGTTTAACTAATTCTGAGAGTAATAATTTTGCTACATTTAAGTTACATAAAGATAGTGTTACAGAATTAAATACATTTAGATTTGAACCAACTTCAGATCCAAATCTTGATATCGATTATGATTTAAAAATATTTACATCAGAATTCAATACAAATAATGATAGCAATGGGGCACAATTAGTTGGTCCTATATTCTTGAATTCTAGAGTTGCAACATGTCCAGCAAATGGAACCACACTGGTTGCATTATATAATTTAAGTCATAGTGGTCTGTTTTATGAATCAAATTATTCTTCTATTCATGCGATTGATACGGTAGATAATAGCATGAATTTCATCCAAGCATTTGTTGCAAATTCGGGTGATAATACATTTACTGCACAAGCATATACTGATATTGATCCTAGTAATCAATCTCTAGATCAAATAGGAGTAGTTACATCTTTTATTGATAATATTGGTTCTGATCCTCACATGTATGTGACGTTTAAAAATAACAGTTCAAATCCAGTAAAAGTAAAATCTAAAAATGTTGGGTTTGGTACAGTTGGACTTGCTAATGAGATATACAGATTTAAAGCACAAAATCAATCTGATGGTTCAGAGAGAACTTCAATATATGCGGGTATCACATCAACTAACACAGGTATATCTACCTTCTTAGATTTAAATTCACAATTATTTGATACTGTAAAATCACTTGTTGAGGTTAGTATTGGTGCTTCTAAAGCAGTGCATGAAATTTTAGCACTTCACGATGGTACAGATGCTTATATACAACAATCTCAAATACTATCCGTTACAAAAGATAGCAATACAGAATATGATCCTTCAGTGGGGTTAGGAACATTCAGTGCTACTCGCACATTAAACAATTTCAAGTTAGAATTTCATCCCGACAATTCAAGTGGTATTTCTACAGTTGTTGCGTTTAATCATTGTTTTTACACTTCTCTTGATAAGTTAAATGATCCACAACCATTGATATTTGGACCAATTTTTGAAGATAATGAATTTAAAGAATATAATGCAATTGAGGGTAATAGAGTTAATAAAACAGAATTCACTCTGACTAATAATAATGTTCCTATATTCTCAAAGAATTTTAATCCTTCTGTTTCATCGGATGTAGACTTATCGACTGGTAAATTTACTATATCTAATCATTTCTTTAGAGAGAATGAAGAATTAATTTATACACCTAGATCTACATTTATTGGTATAGGTTCAACCCCGATGCAATTCAAAAATGGATCTATAATTGATACTTTACCAACTACCGTTTTTGCTAAAACAGTTACTAAAGATGCATTCTTTATATCTACTACAAGATCAGGTACTGCAGTTACATTTACAGGAGTTGGAGAGGGAAATGCTCATGAATTTGCAATGTCAAAACGCAATGAAAAAGCATTAATATCAATAGATGATACTGCACAGTATCCTTTAATTAGAACTGATGTAACTCATACCTTAGAAAATAATGTGGGATCACAAGTTGGTTTAACAACAACAATTATTAATTTAAGTGGTATTAGCACAATTAGTATTAATGATATTTTGAAAATAGATGATGAACTTGTTAGAGTAACTAATGTTGGAATTGCAACAACAAATGGATCACCAGTCGGAACTTCAGGAACATTTGGTTTAGTTGAAGTTGACAGAGGATTTGTCGGAACTAATAATGATACTCATTCTGATGGAAGCACAGTTGAAAGATTTAAAGGTAATTATAATATAGTTGGAAGCAAAGTATTCTTTACCGATCCACCAAGAGGCAATCCAAATACTGATAAAGATGAAAGTAACTTAGATACTCCAAGATCACAATTCAACGGTAGAGTTTATCTGAGAAATGACTATGGAACCAATCAAATTTATGATGATATTTCTGATCAATTTACAGGAATAAATTCTACATTTACACTTAAAGTGGGTGGAGCAAACACTGTTGGTTTAGGAACCACTGGTGGATCTGGTATCTTATTTGTAAATGGTGTATTCCAATCACCATCAACAGTTAATAACCCAGATAAAAACTTTAAGATACTTGAAACTGGAAGTGGTGTAAGTGGTGTTACTAGTGTATTCTTTACAGGGATTACGTCAGATGATGGATCACCATTCATATCTAATAATAACATAAACTTGAATGAATTACCTAGAGGTGGAGTTCCTGTTTCATTTGGATCTACTGTTACAGGGTTAGGATATGCACCAACAGTGGGTGCAAGAGTTAGAACAGAGGTAAATTCATCAGGTGAACTTCAAACTATAAAGGGTGAACCATTCACAGCTTCTAATTTGGGTATAGTTACTGCAACGTATAATAATATCACTGGAATTGTTACGATTGAAACTTTTAATGAACATAAATTTAAAAATTCAAATGAAAGTGTAATATTACAATCACTTCAATTTGATCCTGCTCTTTCTCTAAGTGGAACTGAGTTTCCAGTAGTTTCAATAGCAGCAACTAATGTTTTTGGTGCCAATATTGGAAAAAATGCTACAACTCATAATTATGTTGGAGGGGGAACTGTTAAACCCAAGTTCAGTAATCTTACATTTGGATCTGGATATAATGGATTAGTATCGATAGCAGTAACCGTTAAAGACTTTGGGTATGAGCATCGTTTCGTATCAGCTGATGTAAATGGTATAGATAAAAATTCAGGTGGTGATATCACAGCTACGGATGCTGAATATGATCCTACAACAGGTATTATGATAGTAACCTCACCTAATCATGGAATGAATAATGGTGATTTAGTTATAATAAAAGAGGCATCGATAAGATTTACTTGTTCAAGAGATGATTTTAAAACTGTGCACGGATATCCTAGAACAACTGATCCTGCTTATAACACTAATAAATCAATAACAAAAATAACTGATGATATATTCAGTCTTGATGTAGGTGTTAATGTTGGTTCGGGTGCTCAAGTAAGTGCTGTAGCAGGTGCAGGTGGAACTGCAATATTTACAATTGATAGTGTTGGATCTAATTATCAAGATCCTGAAATATTTGTATCTGAACCATCTTATTCAAATCTATCTGTTTCTGGTGTTTCAAGACTTGGAATTGGTGCTACCACTGATACAGGATCAAATTTAAAGGTAAATGTAATTGTAAGTGCAAGTTCTACAACTGGAATAGGATCAACTTTATTCGGAGCTTCAAGATATGAAATAGTTGATTCAGGTTATGGATTTAAGAAAGGTGATGTTATTGAAGCTGTCGGTTTAGTTACATCCAAGGGAGTGGGTTCTGTATCACCAAAATCAACTCTTTCTGTTGATGAAATATATACAGATTCATTTGCAATGTGGCAGTTTGGTGAATTTGATTATATTGATTCAATTAAATCACTTCAAAATGGAGTTAGAACTAAATTTCCATTAAAACTTAATAATGAATTAATAAGTGTGGAAGCTTCTGCATCTTTATTAAGTTCAGTGAATATTGAAAATATTTTCTTAGTAACCGTCAATGGTATAGTTCAAGAACCTAATAAATCATATACTATCATAGGTGGAACATCTATTAACTTTACTGATGCTCCAATTGGTGATACCAGTCCTGATCAGAACGATGGTGATGATATAAGCATATTATTCTACAAAGGGACAGGTGGAGATGATTCTGAGGTGGTAGAGGGGCAAAAAACAATCATCAAAACTGGAGATGAAGTGAGAATTGAATCTATCATAGATTCATTAGGTAATAAGGTAGAAACACAAGATAATCGTACTGTAACAGGTATAAACACATCTACTACATTAGAAACAAATGTTTATCAAGGTCAAGGAATCAGTGAGACTATTTCAAGACCCCTAACACTAATTAGACAAAAGGTTGATAAAACGATTAATAAAGTATTTTTCTCTAAAAAGAGATCTGAACTTGAACCAAGAATAATTCCAACTTCAAAAATCATAGGTAAGAACATCTCATCATCCGATACATTCTTCTTTGTTGATAATGCAGACTATTTTAATTATGAAAACGAATCAACACCTAGATTTCAAGTTGAACTTATTTCAAACAAACCAACAGTTGGAGCCTCAGTTACAGCTATAGTTAGCAATACAGGTACAGTTTCATCATATTCAATTGTAAATCCTGGTTTAGGATATCCATCTGCACCTAATATAAAAGTTTCTGCACCTGTTGGTGGTGGAACAACTGCTACTGGAAATACAGTCATTGGTGCTGGTGGAACCGTAATGTTTACTTCTCCAATAACTTTTGGATCAGGTTATACAAGTGCAAATCCACCACAATGTATTATTCCAAAACCACCAATTGTACATGAAAAATTAACAAGTGACCCTACATACGGTGTTAATATCTTAGAAAGCACTGGTATTGTAACTGGTATTAGCACAACAATGTTTGAGGGTGACTTATGTATCGAGTTTACTATAAAGAGAAGTGGTGCTAACTTTAATCCTATAGGTGCTGACAATCCAATTTATATTTTTGATACTCAAATTGGTACAGGTGTAACATCTCTTACCAATGGTGGAAATAATAATGATATTGTGGGTATAGGAACAACTTTCCTTGATAATGTGTATGAAGTTGCAAGTTTCTCTAGTAATGGAGATGTGGGTATAGTAACATGTTGTATCGATTCTAATACGGTAACCACAGGTTTAAGTGCTGTTGGATACAGTACAGCACCTATAGGTAAATATTCTGTCGGAAAGATAAGTGGATTTATTAGATCATCATCACCTATATCAGTCGTTGTGAAAGGATTGATTGTTGATTCAGGATTATCAACTTTCCCAACACTTAAGAGAACTGGTGGGTCTGATACACTTTCAAATACAGGTGGATTAATTACACCATCTTAAATAATGTTAAATATTATGTATAAATATCTAAAAAACTATTAATATGCCAGCGGTAGTAACAGATCAATTTAGAATAGTAAACGCAGGTAATTTTGTAGATTCTGTTTTAGATTCTAACAATTCTTATTATGTATTCTTAGGATTACCTAATCCATCATCATCAGGTTTTGGTAGAACAACTACGCAAAATCCTTCTTGGCCGTATGATCCTACTGATAATCAACAATATCTAACTCACTACAGAGATACATCACTATTCGGTAAAAAATTAAATTCTTCAAATATAAGGAGAGTTGTTAAAAAACATAATTGGGTTTCTAATACAAGATATGACATATATCGTCATGACTATAATGAGCAGACAAATCAGGCACCGAATTCAAAAACAGGAAGTTTGTACAAAACAAATTATTATGTAATAACTTCTGAATTTAAAGTTTATATTTGTTTGTCAAATGGAGGATCGGGTGATCCTAATTCAACTGATGCGAAAGGAGTAGAATCTTTAGATGAACCAACATTCACAGATTTAGAACCAGCAGCTGCTGGAACACAAGATCCATATGTGTGGAAATATCTATTTACAGTATCACCCAGTGATGTAGTTAAATTTGACTCAACAGAATATATTGTTTTACCAAATGATTGGTCAACCTCTACCGACTCACAAATACAGGCAGTAAGAGAGGCAGGAGATTCTGATATAAACAAGAATCAAATAAGACAAGTTTATATTGAAAATTCTGGTGCAGAATATGGTCCTGACAATACCTATCCATGTGACATATTAGGTGACGGTAGTGGTGCAAAGGTAAATGTAACAGTTGTTGGAGGTAAAATTACAGAAACACTTGTAACTAGTGGTGGATCAGGATATACTTTTGGTATGGTGGATCTTTCAGACTTGGATAACAATGTAACAACCAGAGCAAAGTTGATACCAATTATTCCTCCATCTAAAGGTCATGGATTTGATATTTACACAGAATTAGGTGCTGATAAAGTTTTGGTTTATTCACGTTTTGATGATTCAACAAAAGATTTTCCGACTGATACACATTTTGGACAAGTCGGAATTTTAAAAAATCCTTTGGATTCTTCAAATTCAGGTATACTTACAACATCACAATTTTCATCTTTATTTGCAGCAAAATTAAACACTGATCCAGGTCTTACACCCGAATCAGCATATGATAACTTAATAGGTGTAAGTATTGGACAAACAACTTCAAGTGGAAATTTGGCAAAAGGTATAGTTGCATCATATGATAGAGATACAAGAGTTTTGAAATATATTCAGGATAGATCTTCTCATTTGAACCAAACTACTAATGACAATACTGATTACAATGGTGTTGAAAATTCAGCAAAAGTATTATCTTTTGAGTCTGGACAAGATATATTTGCTATTCCTGGTGGATCAGTATCTTTTAGCTCAAATATAGAAAATTTTACAGGTATTTCTACAACAGTCAATAACAAACTAGTAAATTTGGGTGTTCAGTTTACAAATGGTCTTGCTAACCCTGAAATAAATAAAAAGACTGGTAATGTTATTTACATTGACAATCGAAAAGAGGTTGAAAGAAATATCAGGCAAAAAGAAGACGTTAAAATCATTCTGGAATTCTAAAAAAAATGGCACAAAAAATCAATCTTAATGTAAGTCCTTACTATGATGATTATGATAGTGAAAAAAATTTTTATAAGGTTTTATATAAACCAGGATTTCCAGTACAGGCAAGAGAGTTAACAACTCAACAATCAATACTACAAGATCAAATTGAGTCTTTTGGTGAACATATTTTCAAAGAGGGATCTGTTGTTATACCTGGTGGTATAGCATATGATACACAATATAATTCCGTAAAATTAAATAAAACAAATTTTAATGTAGATATATCAGTTTATATCAATAACTTTTTAGGTAAAAAAATCGTAGGAAGTGAATCTGGTATTCAAGCTGTAGTAAAATTTGTAGCACTACCTGATAATATTAATGTAGATGATGTTACTTTATATGTAAATTACGTTACAGCAGATAATAATTCACAAATCAATACATTCACTGATGGTGAAACTTTAACATGCACAGAAAATATTGTATATGGAAATACTACGATCACTGCAAATACACCATTCGCATCATTAATTTCTGAAAACGCAACATCAATAGGATCCGCTGCTTTCATATCTCAAGGTGTTTATTTTGTAAGAGGTTATTTTGCTAGAGTTTCAGATCAAACAATTATATTAGATCATTACACAAACACCCCTTCATACCGTGTAGGTTTAAAAATTGATGAAACATTAGTAAACGCAAAGGAAGATAATACATTATTTGATAATGCAAAAGGGTTTACCAATTTTGCAGCACCAGGTGCAGACAGACTTAAAATTAATTTAACTTTATCTAAGAAACCCTTAAATGATAATAATGATACTGATTTCATTGAATTAATGAGATTGGATGAGGGAAATTTAAAAGTATTAAAAACAAAAAGTGATTATAATAAAGTACGTGATTGGATTGCAGAAAGAACATTTGAAGAGTCGGGTGATTACAGTGTAACACCATTTAGATTAGGGTTATTCAATTCATTAAACGATAATTTAGGAAATAATGGTCTTTTCTTTCAGGATGATACAACAGATCAGGGTAATACTCCATCTGATGACTTAATGAGTCTTAAAATATCAGCAGGAGAAGCATATGTAAGGGGTTATAATGTAGAAAAAATTGGTACAACTATTATTGATGTAGAAAAACCAAGAGAGGTTGGTATAAGGAGTGATATAGGACTATCATATGAAATGGGTAATATTATAAAAGTAAATAATGTTACTAAAGGTGTTGTAAATTCAGGTAATGTAGTCTCGTTGTATGATCAACACGGTGGTTTGGGTACTAATATTGGAAGTGCGAGAGTATATTCTTTCAATTTGGAAGATGCACCATACAATAATGAAGCAACAAGATGGGAGTTAAGATTATTTGATATACAAACAAATGTAACCATAACTTTAAATCAGTCAATAAGTGCTGCTGAGTTACCTGCAGGATCTTTTGTTAAAGGAAAAAATAGTGGTGCAAGTGGATTTGCTACAATCGCAGGTGCTGGTAATGCAACTATTATATTAAATCAAACATCAGGAACTTTTAGTAAAGGTGAGCAATTAGAAATAAATGGTGTTGAATTTCCAAGAACAATAAGTGAATTTGTTGCATATGGAGTGCAAGATATAAAATCTATTAAAGAGGGTACAACTTTTGCAGCTGATGTCGTCCTTGAAAAATTCACACTTCCTAATAATATCGATATAGTAACTCTTACAAATAGTGGTCAAACAATGTCCGCAAGTGGTAAAGTGTTTTCTGGTATTAAAGTAGGAGATGTTGTAAGATACCAAAGACCAAATCTTACTATAGAAACTTTTAACAGAGTACAAAGTATTAGTGATGACGGGACAGAATTAACACTAGCACAAATTGCTGATGTAGCAAATGTTTTTGATGGTAATCTCACAGGAACAGGTTCTATATTTGTAACTGCATTTTTAGGTGCACCTTTAATTTCAGGTAGAGGAACTCTATATGCCCCACTCCCAAATACAAATGTATCGAGTGTAGATTTAACTAATTCTAAAATAAAAATTACTAAAAAAGCAGTACAGAATGCCAGTGGTGGAATATTACCATTAGATATTACTACTGATTTTGGATTTAATGCGTCAGAGGCAATATTCGAAGTTTTTGATCAAGAGAGATATTCTTTATTTGAAACATCTACTAATGCTCCTATCGCAATAACAAATGATACTTTTTCATACAATAATGGAGGAGTTGATATTGGAATTTCGGATATTGGTGGAGATACTTCCAAAACTGTTGATGTTACAATCATTAAAAATACAGTCAAATCAAAAGTCAAGCAATACAATCGAAGTAAAATTTTAAATATTACAAAATCAAAATATTTAAAATCAGGAAACACGGCAATTGGAAATGGTGCAGCACAAGTAGCTGATGGATTAACATTTGATGCTAGATATGGATTAAGAGTTCAAGATGAGGAGATATCACTAAATTATCCAGATGTAGTTAAATTTCTAGCAGTTTATGAGTCAATTGATAATCAAACACCAACATTAGATGTATTACAATTCTCAAGCACTGTTGATGTTGATACAAATGCAATAATAGGTGAAAATATCTTAGCAAAGGATAGTAAAGCTCTTGCAAGAGTTGTTGGAAAACCTTCTAGCAATAAACTATCAATTGTTTATCTAACTCCAAGTAAATTCAATACATCTGATATTGTATCATTCTCCGAATCAAATATTGAAACTGGTATACAATCAATAGAAATTGGGATATACAAAAATATAACAAACTCATTTACCTTAAATAAAGGTCAAAAAGATGAGTTTTATGATTATTCAAGACTAGTAAGAACAAAAAATGTCTCAGAACCAAAAGGACCATTACTAGTTGTATTTGATTACTATGATGTACCAACCAATGATGATGGTGATGTATTTACTATTTTGAGTTATGATCAAGAGAGATTTTCAAAAGATATTCCTAATATTGGTTCTTTAAATGTCAGAGCAAGTGATACCTTTGACTTTAGACCTAGAGTTTCTGTTTATGATCCAAATGTTTCTACAAAATCACCGTTTGATTTTTCTGAAAGAGATTTTAGTGGTGCATCCATCATTAACTTTTTAAAACCTAATGAAAGTTCTTCAACTACCTTTGAATTTTATTTGCCAAGAATAGACAAAGTTTATTTAAATAAATCTGGTCAGTTTATCTATGAAAAAGGTGTTTCATCTGTAAATCCAAAAGCACCAGTTAAAAATGATCAATTAATGGAGTTGGGAACTATAATATTACCTCCTTATTTGTATAATCCACAAGATGCACTTTTATCTTTAAAAGATAACAGAAGATATACAATGAGAGATATTGGTGATATTGATGATAGGGTTGCAAATCTAGAGGAGACCACAACTTTATCTCTATTAGAGGTGAATGCTCAAACACTACAAATTCTAGATGAAGAAGGTAAAAATAGATTTAAGAGTGGATTTTTTGTTGACGCATTTAGAAACTATAACTTTATAAATCGAAATCAATCTTCAGTACAGATAAATCCAGATGCTCAAGAATTAATACCTTTTAGAACAAGAGACACATTAGCATCACAAATAACACCAAAAACATTTACTATAAGTTCTGAGTTAGATTTTAATACTGACTTTGATTTATTAGATCCAAATGTTAAAAAAACTGGTAATATTATTACACTTAACTATGAGGAAGTGGAGTGGATCAATCAACCATATGCCACTAAAACTGGTGATAATTTAGATATTATCAATGTTAATCCATACGAATTACCTGTTTTTAATGGAAATGTTGAATTAGATCCTCAAAATGATGTGTGGACAAGGACTGAACAACTTCCTGATCAGACAATACAACAAACAGGAACTAATTCAGTTCGTAACATTAACATGAACTTCGATGAAGGCACAAGATCTATTAACTTAGCAAATGTGACTAATCGCACAGGCACTGTTTCAATTGATAGAAGAGGTAATGGTAGTATATCATTTAGTAATGTAGAGACTGAAATACAAAACAATTTAGTCTCATCATCATCTGATGATTTTATGAGATCTAGAAATATACAATTTATATCAGGAGGATTTGTTGATTATGTTGAGTTATATCTATTTTTAGATGGTCAAAGAATTTTTGATGTTATTCCTAAATTACTTGAAATCACTCCCGTAGAAAATGGAACTGAATATGGTTCAAATGGAGCATTTAAGATTGGAGAAATAGTGAAAGCATATCCAAATGCTGGTAAAGAATCAAATAGTATGATTTTTAGAGTATGTCAACCTAATCATAAATCTGGATCTTTCAATAATCCATCTGAAGTTTACATTAGTGATCCATACAGTTCAGGTTTAAATCCATTACAAAATAATTACAGTCAATCTTCTACAATTTTAAATGTAGACACTAAATCATTATCTGAGGAGGCACAAGGTGATTTCTTTGGATATTTGACTAAGAATACTCTTCTTGTTGGTCAGGAAAGTGGTGCAACTGCATATGTTAAAGATTTAAGATTAATAACTGATGCATATGGAGATTTAATTGGATCATGTTTCCTAAGAGATCCACATACACAACCATCACCTGTTGTTAAGATTCAAACTGGAGTTAAGAATTTCAAATTAACAACAAGTTCAACCAATTTAATAGTTGATGCGACTCAAAAATTCGGAGTTATTACTGCTGATACAGAGTACTCAGCATTTGGAACTGTTGAGGAGTGGCAGGAATCAATAATTCTTACAACAAATACATCAACCTTTAATATTAATGGCACATTTAATCAGGCAGATGATGATGATCCATTGGCACAAACATTTACAGTTGGTGGAAATGTATTAGCACCAAGTGCAAAAGATGCAAATAAAGACTTTAATGGTGCATTTATAACTGCTGTAGAGGTCTATTTTGCTTCTGTAGATACAGTATCTAATACTCCAATAAGGTGTGAAATAAGAACAGTGACTGGTGATGCAAGACCATCAACAACAATTATAGGAAGAAGCAAAACACTTAGACCAAAAGGTGTTGATTCAAGTGGTAACGAAGTAAATCTAATTGAGTTTGATGGTGAAACTGCAAGTAAAGCAACTAAATTCACATTCCCTGAACCAATATATTTGGCACCAGGTAGTTCATATGCATTTGTGTTAGTTGCACCAAATAGCACTGCGTACACTGTTTGGACTGCAAGACATGGAGGAATAGCAGTAAATCCTAGTTCCATACAATCTGCAGATATTGGAGGATCTATACAATACAATACTCAGTATGGTGCTGGTTCAATATTCAAATCACAAAATGGTGCATTATGGACAGAGGATCAATCACAAGATATAACATTTAAATTATACAAAGCAAAATTTAGTTCTTTATCAGGATCTGCATTCTTTAATAATCCAGATTTGAGTAGTAGTAATGGATATGTCCCATTATTAAATAACAATCCAATAGAGACATTACCTAAGACAGGAAATCTTGGTATTACCACTAACACTGATTCAGGCATCGCATCAATTTTAACCGCAGGTAGAAAAATTTGTGGAAATAAAGATACGAGCACAGCTGTTATTATTGGTACAGGAAGTTCCGTTGCTACAAATGGAATCACAACTACAAATGGTGGAAATAATTATATAACTGGCACTGAATTTGACACATTTGCAGTTACAGGTGAGGGAACTGGATTAAAATTAAATATCACAAGTTTATCTGCATCATCAGTTAATTTAACTACCATAGATAAACATGGTTCAGGTTATAAAGTTGGAGATGTAGTTGGTATAGTTACAAGTTCCACTGGTCTTGGGCAGGGAGAGGGTGCAAGATTCACAATCTCAGATACTACAGGAATTGATACTCTGTACTTAACTGACATTCAGGGAGAAGATAATTCCTTCATTCCAAATACAGATTCTGTAAAATATTTTGATAATACAAATAATGTTATTGGATTAGGAACAACTGGAGAGATAACAAGAAGAAACTTTAATACAACAGGTGTTAATGCAGGAAATGTAATGAAGGTAAATCATTTTAATCATGGAATGTATTCATCTACAAATAAAGTTAAAATTAGAGGAATTGAATCTGATATAACTCCAACAACCTTAACAAATCAGGTGACAAAAACTGAAACAACTCTAATTAGTGTTGGTTCTACATCACAATTCGTTAACTTTGAAGGAATTCCAGTAAGTCCTCAAAATATTGGATATGTAAAAATAGGTGATGAAATAATTGGTTATCAGGCAATTAACCAAGGTAGTTTGCAAATTGCATCTGGATTGGGAAATCAAAGAGGTGTAGATAATACAATACCAATTGCACATCAGATTGGTGAGGTTGTTAAAAAACATGAGATTGCAGGTGTTTCAATCAGAAGACTTGAGGTTTCTGATTCATCAGTTCTAGGAATTAATGATCCAATTGATTTGGATAGTTATCATGTTACATTTAATAGAGATGCAACAAGTGGAAAGGACAGACGTAATGATGCAGTAGGTGAACCACAACTTTCATTCAATAGTCAATCATTTACTGGTGGATCAAACGTCAGAGCATCTCAAAATATCCTGTATGGAGCATTAATACCACGTTATGATGTATTGACTCCTTCTGGAATTGCAGGTGCTGTGACAAGCATAGATGCCTCAATTAGAACCACTACAGGAACAAGTGTAAGTGGTAATGAATCATCATTTGTTGATGGTGGATTCCAACCCGTTCAGTTGAATACTTATAATTCATTAGATACTGTAAGAATGGTTTCTTCTAAAGTTAATGAAAATGAGTATCTAGGATCATTACCGTCAAATAAATCATTTACAACAATTTTAAACCTAAATTCTAATGATGAAAATATCTCACCAGTAGTTCGATTGAGTAGTGGTGCTGAAACTGAATTTATTAATCATAGATTGAATAATCCAGTAGGAGTTGATAATTATGATAAAGATAATAGAGTTAATTCAATTATAGATGATCCTCATACTACAGTTTATATTTCTAACACTGTTAATCTTACAAAACCAGCAACATCATTAAAAGTTCTACTTACTGCATTCAGACCTGAATCATCTGATTTTAGAGTATTATATAGTTTAATTAGACCAGATTCTGGTGAAGTCGAACAATCATTTGATTTGTTTCCTGGTTTCAATAATGTCACTAAGTTAGATAGTGATGGGTTCTTGGTTACAGATCCATCAAAGAATGACGGTAGACCAGACAAATTTGTTCCTGAAAGTGTAAATGGACAATTTAGAGAGTATCAATTTACTGCTGATAATTTAGGTGAATTTATTGGATTTACAATTAAAATTGTTATGTCAGGCACAAACCAAGCACAACCACCTAGACTTAAAGAGTTAAGATCAATAGCAGTTAAGTAATGATTAAGGTAGAAGGATACTCACATCTTTATAGAGATGAACAAACTGGAGCAATTGTAAATTGTGATGATGTTGGTTATGACCAGTATGTAAAATCAGTTGAAATGGGTAAAAAACGTAAACGTGAATTATCTGAAATGAAAAAAGACATTGATGAAATCAAGTCACTATTGAAAATTTTAGTTGATGGTAGCAATAAGACATAAATACAAATAGGAAATATTATTTAAATAGATGTCAGCTGTATATGTTTCAAATTTAGTAATTAATTCAGGAGCTACTTTTGATCAAGATTTTGATTTGATTGAGAGTAATGATTCTGGACCGTTAAATTTATCTGGGTTTTCGGTTACAGCTCAAATTAGAAAACATGCTGGAAGCATTAAAAAAACAGATTTTTCAACTTCTGTAGTAAATGCTAGTAATGGTCAGATAAAAATTTCTTTAAGTGCAACTGATACTGCATCACTAAAATCTGGTCGTCATCTATATGATGTTGTTATTACAAATCAAGTTGGGGAAAAAACAAGAGTGATTGAAGGATCTGTTCTTGTTCGAGAAGGGGTAACAAGATAATGCCTATTAAAGTAAGAGTTGGTCAAACTGAAGCAGTCAAAATACTATCAAGTAAAGGTGGTGGATCTGTTGCTACGCAAAATGCTGTAAATGTCATTGGTGGAATTGCATCAGTAAGTCAACTAAGTGTAACTGGTATCTCAACTGTAGGAAATTTAAATATTACAGGTATTGCCACAGGTACTTTTATTGGAAATCTTACAGGTAACATAACTGGTAATGTATCAGGATCTTCTGGATCCTGCTCTGGTAATTCTCTTACTGCCTCTACATTAGAATCATCAAGAGATATTGGAGGTGTGGCATTTAATGGATCCTCAGATATAAATTTACCTGGTGTAAATATATCTGGTAATCAGGATACCTCTGGTAATGCTGGCACTGCTACTTCATTAGCAACCGCAAGAAACATTGGTGGTGTTTTATTTGATGGTACATCAAGTATAAATTTACCTGGTGTAAATATATCTGGTAATCAGGATACTTCAGGCACTTCTGCCACTACAGATGCATTAGCAACTCCTAGAAACATTGGTGGTGTTTTATTTGATGGTACATCAAGTATAAATTTACCTGGTGTAAATATATCTGGTAATCAAAACACTTCTGGTACTGCATCTGGATTAAGTGGCACTCCTAATATTTCAATTAATAATATTGTTGGAACTGCAGCAACATTTTCTGGAGATGTGATAATTGCAGGTGAACTAACTTATGAGGATGTTACCAATATTGATTCTGTTGGGTTGGTTACTGCACGATCAGGTCTCAGAGTTAATAATGGAGGTTTGATAATAACTTCAGGTATTTCCACTTTTAGTGGAATTGCGACATTTACTAATGATGTTTTTGTAGACGGAACACTCACTGCAGGTATAATCGATGGAGGTGTATTTTAATGGCTAAACCAAGTTCTCGACAAGAATTAATTGATTACTGTTTTCGCAAACTAGGTGCACCAGTATTAGAAATTAATGTTGATGATGATCAAGCAGATGATCTAGTAGATGATGCTCTTCAATTATTTGGGGAGAGACATTTTGATGGTATTGAGAGAATGTATCTCAAATATGAGTTAACGCAAGAAGATATTGATAGAGGTAAAGCTGCTAATACTGATGGTGTGGGAATTGTAACTAGCACAGGAAATTCAACTAATATTAGTGGATTGGGAACAGTTACTTCAAACTTTTATGAAACTTCTAATTTTATACAGGTTCCTGATGCAGTTGTAGGGATAGATAAGATTTTTAAATTTGATACAAGTTCCATATCTGGAGGGATGTTTAGTATCAAGTACCAATTATTTTTAAATGATTTATATTATTTTAATGCTGTAAATCTACTTCAATATTCTATGACAAAAAGATATTTGGAGGATATTGATTTCTTATTAACTACAGATAAACAGATAAGATTTAATAAGAGACAGAATAGATTATATTTAGATATTGATTGGAAAGCACAAGAAGTGGGAACTTTTCTTGTAATTCAGTGTGATCGAATTTTAGATCCTGATAATTTTACTGGTGTTTACAATGATAGTTTCTTAAAACTATATCTTACGTCATTAATAAAAAGACAATGGGGACAAAATTTAATTAAATATCAAGGGGTAAAATTACCAGGTGGTTTAGAATTGAACGGAAGACAAATATATGATGATGCAGAAAGAGAATTGGAAAGTATTAGAGGAAGACTTGTATCCGAATATGAGTTACCACCTCTTGATTTTATAGGATAGTAATATGCCTTTAAACCCGTTTTTTCTACAAGGATCACAAAGTGAACAAAGACTTATACAAGATTTAGTTAATGAACAACTAAAGATATATGGTGTTGAGGTAAAATATTTACCTCGAAGAATTGTAAAAAAAGATAATATTTTTACTGAAATACAATCATCAAGATTCGGTGATAATTTTTCAATTGAAGCATATGTAAACACTTTTGAGGGATATGGTGGTGCAGGTGATATTATGACCAAATTTGGTATGAGTTTAAAAGATGAACTTATAGTTACAATATCAAAAGAAAGATTTGAAGATTTTATTTCACCATTTCTTATTAATTTACCAGACGGTGAGGTGGAAGTAACTAGCAGACCGAATGAGGGTGATTTAATATTTTTCCCATTAGGTAGTAGACTTTTTGAAATTAAATTTGTAGAGCATGAAAAACCATTCTATCAGTTGGGAAAAAATTACGTATATGAACTTAGATGTGAACTATTCGAACTCGAAGATGAAGTTGGAGGTTGGGATCAACTTAGTACCACCACAGATGAAATTGATGATGCACTTGTTGATCAGGGATACATCACATCCCTTAAACTGATATCAATAGGATCTACTGCAACTTTAGGTGTAACCACATCTTCTGGATATATTCAAAATATATTCTTAAATGATGATGGATATGATTATGATAAAGTTCCAACTGTTGCAATCAGCACTGCACCTGCGGGAGGAATAGACGCAACTGCTGTTGCAATTACAACATCAATTAATGGTGTAAATTCTGTCAAAGAAATATTATTGACAAATGCAGGAGCTGGATATACTGTTACACCAACTGTCACAATTGTAAGTGCTGCATCTACAACACTAGGTATTGGATCAACAACGCATGGTGTCGGTGCTGCAGCAACTGCAACATTAGTAACAGATTCTGCTGGTATTACAAATGTTAGTATTGCATCAAGTGGTAGTGGATATCCTGTTGCACCTACATTATTTTTTGGATCTCCACAACCAGGTGGACAAACTGCAATAGGTAGAGTTTTAATAAATGATACGAATAACACTGTTTCACAAGTTCTTATATCCGATGCAGGTACTGGTTATAATTCTGGTACAGGAATTGCCACTGTATCTCCACCACCAGTTATAACAGGTATTGGGACTTATAAATTTAATGAGGTTGTCACTGGTTCTGTTTCTAATGCGACAGCAAGAGTCAAATCTTGGAATGTATCTACAAATGTACTAAAATTAGGCACAACAAATGGTACATTTGTATCAGGTGATACTATTGTTGGATCAGAATCAAATGCACAATACACAGTTGATTTTGTAGAATCAGCAGAGTTTGCTGATAAATATGATAAAAG
>CETN01078357.1_pt1 | contig 27834 bp, 43 predicted proteins | sample 531301 | NCBI WGS metagenome assembly CETN01 (sample SAMEA2622656, study PRJEB7988) | marine metagenome | isolation source: saline water (ENVO:00002010), including
ACTTATCCAAAAAAAATACATCCTTTTAATAATAAGTTTGAAGCAGAAAAATTAATGAGAATTAGTAAAGCTCGTTTATTAAATAGAGAACAAGAAATTGTAGAAGAAAAATATAAAAAAACAATCAATGATCCTTTAACTGTTAAAGATACCCCCGATTATGATGAGGGATAGACTAGTGTTAAATAATAATGGCTCGCAACCAAACAACACAAAGACAAAGAACAGCTCAAGATCCATTATTAGTTGGAACATTTGATCAAACTTCTATTCGTTATCTAACAGGTAAACTTGGTGGAACACATACTCCAAGATCAGGAGGATATGCAGGTGGTTCTGTAAACCATTGGTTTAAATTTAAAATTGAAACTGCTGCTTGGATAATATTAACGAAAGCTGGTGGATGGGAAAAATGGTTTAATGTTTCTGCTTACGATATAAATAGAAATCCTATTGAAGGTCGAGCAATTTTTGATGATGATAGTATAACAATTACATCAGATGGAAAAGTTTTAAATCCATATATTGGGCATGTAATGGGTGCTCAATCTGATCTATATAATAATTTTGATGCAAGACGATTAGATAAAGGAGACTCAAGATATTATCCTCTAAAGATAGGTGAGTACTTGCTTTGTGTATCTAGTACTCTTAATACACCATTTGATTATGCAGTAGGTGTAGTAGTAGAAATGGCTGATCCATTTCCTGTTTTACTTACTGAAGATTATGACCGATTGTTATTAGAAACCACGGCAACTCAAGATAATATTATTTGTGACACTACTCCTAACTATACTGGAGCAGAGGACCATGAACATTCATTAACTGAGTGGAAAACAGCATGGAGTCGTGAACGTCAAGCTTATGAAAAATTCCCTGACGCTTTAATTCCTCTGACTACAAAACCATAAGATTTCTTATGACTATTAATCGAGTACCAAATAAACCTTATTTAGGTTTTGATGATTGTGTTTACGATGAAATAGCAATGAACAGTGTAATAGCACTGGAAGAAAGAAAACAACAATTAAAGGATGAACAATTCATGGATTCAAACTTATATACAGAGATCTTAGATTCTCAATATTTTAAATGGAAATCCAAGCAGAATCAATTAGATTTACCAGCTAGATTTAAAGAGGAATGTGAACAAATTCCTTTCTTGCAGCAATGTAAAATTTATGACTGTTAATGATGAGTTTAAGAACAACGAGAGCAAAGAAAGTAGCGACAACTCGTATTGGGAAATATATTTTGAAAGTGAGACTGTTACCATGGATGTTCTTAGGAAAAGATGGAGTGATATGGCTGGCAAGTCTAGCGATAGGAAAAAGCAATCGACAAATCAACGATTGGATGAATCGGAAAACAAACAAAAGAAGATACCTGATGGATACATCTTTGACAGGTAAATTTGGATCTAAAACTCAAGCAATTGCTATTCGTCAAGTTAGAGAATGGATGAAAGAAATACCAGTAGGAGATTCTATTACATTAAGATGTGAATCAGCTTTGTCAGATAAACAATTTAGAGTATGGAAAAAATGGTTTGAAAAACATGAAAATTCTAATTGGAAAGTAAATGAAAAATATAAATCTTTCTTTTTTTATAGGGCTGAGTAAAATATAAATAGTTTTAAATCAAAAAATGATTGCCCTCATTCGTCCATTACTTTTCAAATTTGTTAATACTCCTCAAGTTAAGCAATTAATTGTAGATCTTTTAACGAAACTTGCAGATTCAACTGATAATACTGTTGATGATAAAGCAGTTGTATTTATAAAAAATGGTTTATTTCCTGGAGGGAACCAAGCTAAATAGCTGTAAACCACCAAACAACACCTTCTTCTTTATTAACGTAATTACGTAAATTAAATGCATCATACTTATTTAGTGTGGTGCATTTTCTTTCTCCATGCACTTCATAGCACACGTTTACAGTTATATCCTTGTGTCTATTAAATGTCATAATCCTATACTAATCAGTAGCAGTTAAATATTACAAATGCCAGAGAAGAAAGATGCGGAAATCCTAGAAGAAAAAAAGGATGAAAATAAAAAAAGTTTACTAAAAAAAATAACTGATGCAGTTCCAGATAGAGAAGAACAGTTTGAACTTGTTAGTTTAGGAGTGAGATTATTTTTGTTGACTTGGGCAACATTAATGTTGTCATTATCGTACCTAGATTTGAGTAAACTTGGTATTCCTCAACAAAAAATAGATCCAACCTTTATAGCTTCGGTCTTTGTCGGATTGGCAAGTTCCTTTGGAGCTTCTATTACACAAAAAGGAAAAGAAAATGGAGGTAAAGCAAATCAAGGTATAACTGCTGCACAAATGAAAGAAATACTAGGTAATTCCCAAATAGTAAGAATTGAACATCCTCCTTTAGTAATTAAGGCAGAAACACCTAGTAAAGAAAATAAGTATCAGATGTAAAATAAAAAAGGAACATAACTAAGGAGGTTTATTTATGAACAGTCCACTTTATATTCCTAATTGGCAATATCATTCAAAGAAAGATATAACACTTGATTTTGTTAGAAAAGAAAATATGTTAAGGCGAGCATTACATCGTGGAAAAACAATAATTAAAAAAATCCGACGAATGTAATATATTGTAGGTAGAAATAATATTTAAATAATGTTTTTTGATTCACTTACTCTTGTAACTGGAGGATTTGATCCTATTCATAGTGGACATATAAAATATTTTGAAGACGCTAAAACTTTTTCTGATAATCTTGTTGTTGGTTTAAATAGTGATCAATGGTTAATTAATAAAAAAGGTCAGTACTTCCAAACTTGGAAAGAACGTGCAAATATAATTAGTCATTTAGATATGGTTAATATTGTTATAGATTGGGATGATTCTGATAATTCTGCATGTAAAGCAATTGAGAAATGTTTTCAATTAACTAATAAGATTTATTTTGCAAATGGTGGTGATAGAGCTGAAGATAATACTCCAGAACTTGATGCTTTTGAAAATGATGAAAGAGTTTTATTTATATGGGGTGTGGGTGGTAATAATAAGATAAACAGTAGCTCTTGGATATTAGATAAATATTATCAACAAAGAGAATTAATTTGTGGATGATAGACTTTAATGAAGTAATGTAAATGTTTAAAATGTGGAAATTACTTTCATTTTTGATATTAATATTTAGTCCACTTTCAGTACGTGCAGATTTGATTCATCGTCTATCAACTAGTACGCAATTAAACGTGGGAGGAGCTAGTACAACATCTGAACGTATCGGTTCAACTTATGCGGTTTCTGGATCTAATATCAAAGTTGCCTCTGGTGATGATCATTTTGGAAAATTATTAGCACCTAGCAATAATGCAGCAGCAACTCTTGATCCTGGTACATATGACATAAATACTGTCGGATCTGCTTTCAGTTTTAGCGAAAGTTTCACAGCAGGAGATTCCGTAAATCCTATTGGTAGTGGTGTGGATGTGACCAGCGGAGTAGTGGCTGACATGCCAGCTTTTGGTAATACCACAACTCAATCGGGCGGTGTGGCAGGTTCCCTCGCAGGTACGATTTTGAGTTCGGGAGTCATGACATTAACCGCAGGAGGTGCAAACACTTCAGCCGTAGGCCAATTCGTAAGTGAAATAACCGTCAAGTAGCAGTCATGAAGCGGCTTTTACTGCTTTTATTATTAGCACCAATCCCTGCTTTTTCTGTGCCCGTCACGCCAAATTTTCAAAGTGGTAGTATGACCTCTCATACAGAGACTACTAGTAAAGTAAGCGAAACGATTAACGTGATAGATTATCAAACAGGGTGGCAATATGTAGTTACAGGAAATAACATAACTACAAGTGCAGATAGTTTAGTTCCTACTGCAAGTTCGACATCTAATACCGTTAATGGGGTGGTTACAACGTGGACAAGTTTGGATGCAAATCAAATGCCAGATTTCACAATCAAAAATCCAGATTTGCCTTGGCAATTAACAACGAGCGTCAGCCAACCAGGGATGAAGTCGCAGACCATAATAACTCGTACAACAGACATAACATCAGTCACAGACACCGTTTCAACGTTCAGTCAATAAAATATATCTTATTGGCTCTGTTCAATGCGGTATCACTATTCCCCCAGTCAGTACGTGCAGAAAGTGTTGGTGGGGTTAGTGCCTCTGCTGCTCCTGTTGCTAATAGCAGTGGTAGTGTAACAAATCAAGCTATTCAAGTCCTCCAGGGACCATACATTAATAATTCGTATGGGAATGGAGTCTCGTGTCAAGGACCAACGCTAAACGTTACCCCCTTCGTGACTGGAAGTAATTCTTGGAAAGATCCCTATGAAGATTATTGGGATTCGCCTGTCTATGACATGACAACAGATGATGATGGTAATCTGAACAATCCAGGTTCTATTTTGTATTACGTTCCTACAAGGACTGGTCAAAAAGCAAATAACAATGTTTCATTAGGTATTAGTGCAACCATATCCATACCATTAGATAAACGTCACCATGAAGGTTGTTTAAGAGCAGCTAATACTCAAACAGATTTAACTCAACAGCTATTAGCTAATAAAAGATTAGATTTTGAAATGGCAAGACTCAAGCATTGTGCAGAACAAAAAAGGTTAGGCGTTTCATTCCATCCAAAATCACCATCATTTCAAATTTGTGCAGATATTGTAGTAACCAATCCTCATGGAGTAATTCCACAGCATCAACATACTATTTCTTCTCCTTCTTCTTCTTCGGTTCCTTCAGAGCAGGAAGACCTTTCTTCTCTCGATACTGATTCGCAACAATCTCAGCTCGATTCAAAGTCCTCGGCTTCTTCCCAAGAAGTTTCTGAATCTTCTTCATTGCAGTCTTTATCAGAGGCTTTATTGCCTTCAGAACAAGATCAGCCAGGGGCTTTGCTAGGACTGCCGATGACGTTGCCACAAGAGCAATAGATGCAGTAGTTGTAACAGCTCCAGCAGTAGGTAATGCTGCAACTACTTGTTCAATAATTGGAATTTCTTCGTAGAGGGTAACGCATCTACCATTCTGTAATTTATAACCACTTATCTTTTTATTTCCTTCAACCTTAGTACCGACTATAGGAGCGTCATTTGGGGGACAAATAATTTTAGGAACAGATGGTTGAGGTACTTCTGGATTAATAGGTTCAGCTATTTCATTATTGTCTAATGGAACCATTGGTACTTCAGCTGCTTTAGTAAGTACTAAGTTCTCTGGTGTGTAATCTATGGGGTCATAACTAGGAACCGTACCATCACATAAAATTCGATTACCTCTCGGATCATCATCAACTAATTGATTCGATTCCTTATTGCCAGAATTATATTCAACACATCCAGGTAATTCGATAATTGGAGATCCAATACTTAAAGTTACAGCAGGAGTTCTAGGAATATTTAACTTAAGAATTGAGTCGTAGTCTGGTATTTCTGTTGTTCTTATTTCAATGTCGTAGATACCAATTTCTGGTATTTCAGGCATTAGAACTGAGGAACTCCTAACCCACTTCTTGTACTTCTTGGTGCGACAGGACCAGTAACACTAGGTAGTTTTGGAATTGGAAGATTTTTTAAAGCTGCATCTGCTGCTGCTCCTCCTACCTGTTTCATGATTTTTTCTTTAGCACTTTCTAGGAGTGCATCCTTATTTGCATATACGTAAACACCAGCACCAACAACGGAAGCAGATATAACGAAAGACGCAACAGAAAGTACATTAATTATTTTCTGCATAATGAAAAAGTAATTTATGTCCTAATTATATGAGGAATAGACTTATCAGTCAGCAGGATCTGGTGTATTTCCTTCTGCTACCCATTCTAGGTACTCTTGATAGTCTGTGTTTGCTGGGTCGAAAGGTATCCATGCACCATCAGATTTTCGTCTGATCTGATCGTCTCTTACATTCCCTTCGGAATCTTTTGTCTTTTTATAACTCATGGTTAAAGCTCCGCTGTTGCTATGAAGTTAAACAAACTAGCTCCTGTACCTGATAAGCCATCGAAAGTAGCATAGAATCCATCTTTTGATGATCCCTGTGCAAGTAGATTTCCAGTGCTAGTTTCAGTAATAGTTACAGTAGGATTGGATCTCATTGTTTGCACAAAGATGTGGCTTCCTCTTGAATAACCATTAGCACTACCATACCCAGAACTTAAGACTGAATCTGGAACTGTTTGATAATATCTCTGACACCTAGCTAATTCTTCTCCATATGATCTATGATCAAATTCTGTAGCTATAGATCCTACTTCAAGTTGAACGCCTGTAAGTTCAAATGTTGCATCATTTGTTGTCCACCAAGTAGATGTCATATCAGGAATACGATTACCACTAGAAAAAGAAGCCCATGTATTTAAACTAGGGCTACCTGTATAATTAGTACCTCCAAAAGGCCACCAATATATAACCATTCCTTGTTTATTATTGTTATCAAATTGAACGTTAGTTCCTCCAGGGATTTTAATTTCTACTTTTGTCCAAGTATTAGCACTCAAAGCACCTGTTGAGAAAGGAAAATTTTGAGGGCTACCATCTTGTGAAAATACTTGTCCATAGAATGTCTGAGCAACACTTGATCTTACCCAGAAAGATAAAGTTGCATAGCTATTACTACTGGTGTAATGCCATCCAGAATTAGCAAGATCTTGTGCTTCTAATCTTGTAATAATCCTTATATAGTCAGCAGCACCAGCTCCACTTGTTTGATTTCCATTTTGAATATGGTATGAATATCTAAAACCTTTTGCCCATGGACCTGTATCACTCGACGTAAGAGCATGTTGTGATTGAGTTGGTGCTTCATTTTCTCCACCATATCCCATTTCAAATCTATCAACTGTATGTATTCCATCGCTTGTTGATGATGTTCCTCTTTGAGCAATTGTAAAAGCACCATTAATTATTAAATTTCTACCAAGTAAATTATTAGTTTTTAAATTACCACCTACTTCTATATCTCCTAAACTATTTATAGTTAATCTATCTGCACCAGCATTTGTAGTATCTTCAATATGGAAGGTACCTGCTTCTACTTGTATCCTAAAATCGCTGTCATTATTAGTATCAGTAAAATTTATAATTGGGTTAGCATCTGATACTGTTATATCTCCTTTAAAAGTGGCGTTTCCAGAACTATCAATATCAAGATGAATAGAAGTTCCATCATTCCCTGAAAAATCAAAACCATTAGCAGATCTAAGACCCATTCGACCTGCTGTAGATCCGTTTATAAGATTTCCTGTATTTTGAATTGCCCAAATATATGCGTTACATCCATTTGACTCCATAAACAAACCACCAGAGGAAGAACCAGAGCTAGTGTGAATTAAAGATTGTGGATTTGTTGTACCTATACCTACATTTCCAGTACTACCTCGTACTGTCATTATTGTTGAATCATTTACTTGTAAAAAAACATCTCTATTAGCACTACCAGCATTTAATTTTAAATCATTGCCTGTTTTAGAACGTAATTCGTTTAAACATTCAATAGTTCCTTCTACATCTAATAATTCAGTAGGACTTGTTGTACCTATTCCTAATTTTCCATCTACAATTCTTAATGCTTCAGTACCTGCTTGATTATCTACTCTAAAAGCGTAATTTCCCGTTCCACCACCTTTTACATAAAGACCATATCCACTTGCATGTGTATTAGTAAGATTAAAACCTGTTGTACCACTTAATGCTCCTTCAACATGTAATAAATGATTAGGACTTGTAGTTCCTATACCAATTTTTCCATCAGTTTTTAGATAAAGCTGATCACCAGCAAAACTTTCGTTCTTTATATTTGTGACTTTAAGTGTTGCCATAATCTCAGTCTCTTAAATACATTTTATTCGTAGTACATTTATAAAATTATGCGACTCTATATATAACTGTTCCTCTTATTTCATCATCATCTAAATGAGTGCATTGAATAGCATTACCACTTCCATCGAAGAGATATATACGAGCCTCACTATTTCCAATTAAGAAACTTTGAACATTGCTATCAGTAGTGAAAGTAGGAGCACCACCATGTCTTGAAGCACTACCACTACCACCACTAACAAATGGTAATCCATCTATTAACCCTTGAACAGCACTACCATTAGTCGCAAATTTAACAATGAAAGTAGCTGTAACCCAGTGTCCAACTCGTTGGTATTTTCCTTCTATCTCAGCTCCAGAATACCAACCTACAGTAGGTTGAGTTGGTGTCCATGTGCCCTCTTCAAAATGATCTAAAAGCTCACCATTTACAGTAACATCTGTAGCAGAAGAAGCAGTCTGATTACTAAAGTCAATACCTTTACCAGCAGTTCCTATTATTAAATTGCCAGTATTAACAGTTACATCTCCTCCTACTCCAACTTGAAGTCTTGTAGGATTTCCTGAACCAGTTGTTAATAATAAATCTTGAGCATTTGTTCCTCCAGATTTTATATTTGGTGAATCACCTGAAGATGCAAGAAAAGCAAATGGAAAACCACTTTTTACATATAATGCATAATTATTTAGATAAATTCTACTTAAATTACCAGTTCTTAAATCTATTTGATTATCAGTAAAAGTTATCTTTGTATCGTCATCACCTATATGAAATAAATCTGTACTTATACCAACTGCACCAGTAACTGTTAAAATGCTTCCATCAAAAGTAAGATTTGATTGCCAACTTAAATTTCCTGAACCATCTATCTTTAAAAGTTGATTAGCACCTCCGTTATTTGTTGGAAGAGTTAAAGTATTATCTCCAGCAGATGCAGGAGCTTTTAGCTCTATATAACCAGATGTAGCTCCTCGAAGTCTAAGTGCCATAATATCAATCCCTTAAATACATTTTATTCGTAGTACATTTAGATATTTAAGCTGCTGCTAAGTAAGTAAATGTAGCTCTAACTTGTTTTCCTGCTATATGTGCTCTTGTTTGAGCATGTCCTCCTGTTGGATAATAAAAAGTAATTCTTGTTGAACCTCCAAAAATAACATGTTCTGTATTTGCATTTCGACTTAAAGATGAACTTGTACCTATCCAATCTAAAGTTATATATGTGGCAGCAGATCTAGAGGTAAATGGTAATCCATCAATCCAAGCAGTTTGAGCTGTATCTGATGGAGCTGCACTAAAGGCAATAGCAAATGAAATCTGAACTACTTTTCCTATTTTTACATAATCTGCTGAATAAGTGGTGACACTATTCATGTTTGAGTTAGCAGGAGTCCAAGTTCCTTCTTCATAATCATCCAAAATTTCAGTGGTTTTACCTGCTGCATCACTAGTTGCACTAAAGTCAATACCGTGACCGCTTGCTACTTTTAGATTTCCGTCAGTAATTGTTACATTAGCTCCAGTACCATCACCAACAATCTCTAGTGCTTGAACAAGATTTGATCCTTGAGTACCATCTGCAGGATGAACATAAATTTTAAATTTAGCTCCATATCCTGATCCTGAATTTTCTGATGATATTTTGGCATATTGCCATTCAGCATTACTGTAATAGCCATTCAATAAAAGAGCAGGTCCATCACCTGTTGTCGTTGTATTAGGATGTTTAAGTTCTAATAAATTATGATGTCCACGGGCAGCACTACCAGAACCATGGTCATGTGTTTGTATCTGTACTTTAGATGATGGAGTTGTTGTACCGATACCTAACTTTCCATCTGATGTGACACGAAGTCTTTCTGCACTAGCAGTTATATCTTTAAATTCAAATTGTCCATTGTTATCACTTATATTTGTACCAATTTTATATCTTTTTGCTGAACCACCATGATCATTAAAATCAATAGATGATTCAGTATCACTATCAATTTGAATTGTAGTTGGTGTTCCATTACTATCTAAATGAAGTGTTGTAGCAGGACTTGTTGTACCAATACCTACATTTCCTCCATTTAAATAAGAAATTCCACTAGATCTAAAGAATGTATTTAAAACTCCAGCATTTGTTCTAACTCCCATTGATCCATTACCCGTTGAATCTTGAGAAAAACCTCCCAGTTTATTTCCATTATCGTTATAACAATCAAGAACATTATAATTTGAATCGTCACTATTTTTTATACAAAACTGTGCATCGGCTGATGGAGCCATATTGATGCCGATTTGACCATTTGATTTAATGCGAAGTCTTTCTGTAACTGAACCACCAGAAGGTTTTGTTCTAAATACTATATCTTTTGCTTGTAATTGATGATCAAAATAAAAATCACCACCACTTAATTGAGCAAGTTGAAAACCAGCATCTTCACCTTGTCCAGTTGTTGCATTTGATAATTGTAGTGAACAAGTTCCAGCATTTGGATTATGAATCTTTACTTGTCTTCCACCAGTTCCAACAACATATAATTGTGGAGCAGTGCCACCACCACTATATGCAGCACTATGTATAGAAAGATTACCATTTGAATCAACACGAAGTCTTTCACTACCACCTGTACTGAAACCTAATATATCTGTACCAAAAAAATAACCAGTATTGGTATCAGTTCCTTGTAATGCTGGTGTTCCCGCACTACCTGCGATACCTGAAATTCCTGTTGATCCGTTAAGTGTGAGTGCCATAGTATCTCCTAAACAATTACCCAAGTAGCCCCAGCTGGGACAGTGATTGTTGCTGATGCTGCAATATCTACTGGACCTGCAGACATCGCATTAAAATTTGTAGTCAATGTGTAAGAAGTAGTTATATCTTGATTTGTTTCTACAAAAACTTGATCTGCTCCACCACCAGTTGCTCCACCTCCTAATGCACCCCAAGCAGCTCCATAACCTTCAAATTGAGAAGTTGTGCTGTTATATCTTATATATCCAGCTGTATTAGAAGGTCGTTGTGCTGTTGTACCAGCAGGAACTTTAACTCCTCCAGTACCAGTAGATTTAATATCAGCAGGGAAAGTAAAATCTCCTGTGTTTGCAATACTAGCTGGTATAACAGTCCCATCACTAGGCTGACCAATAGCTTGCATATCGCCAAAGACGACACAGAAGAATGTTGTATTAGCAACAGGTGGAGTTGTAAAAGTAATTTGTGAACCAGAGATTGTGAAATCTGTTTTTGGTTCTTGTATTACACCACCTAACGACAATAATAAATTTTGCTCTGTACCTGGAATAACTGCTTGACTACCAGCAGTTAAATTAAATGCAGTAGTATTTCCATTAAAACCAGTATTAATCTGATCTAACTTGGTATATCTACCAACAACAGGTCTTTGTCCAATGTAAGACAAGCTTCCATACCATTAACTCTTAACTATTCTAAATTGACTAACTCTAGCGAGAATATTTAAACAACTTCAGTTACTGTTGCTGCTTCTGGATTTTCTTCTGCTTTCATTTCATTTAGTAGTTCAAGTTGCTTTTGAAGACCAAATGCTTTTTCTTTTTCGGTATTAACAATTTCTAATGCCTGATTATGTTTTTCAACAGCAACTTTTAACTCTTCAGTTAATTTAGTAATTCTGTCATCTACTGATTGACAAGCCATGATTCTCTAAAAACTATTTTAATTATATATCAAATCCTACCAAGGGACACCAGTTTTAGAGGTCGGTGTTTTCGACTCAGTGATTTGTGCAGCAATTCCTGTTTCTATGGAAGTAACTTGATCAGAACCAAGAGCAGCTTTTGCCCAAGCAACTGCATTGTCTTTAGTAACTGAAGCATATGCTGTAAAATCACTAGCATCAGCAGCACCTAGTCCAACGGAACCATAAGAAGAACCGTGATGAGTAACAGCGGAATCACCAGAGCCTACAGTTTCTGAATCTTGAGCAGTCCAATGTACAGTTTTAATCACATCAGCAAGAGAACCTTCTGTAGGAGCACGATCTAAGGCAACTACATTCCAAACAACAGCCATCTTATTTAATCAATATTATGTTTATTTTAAGAGTAATAAATTTTATACCGTACCTGTTGGGTAATATCCTCCAATTCTAAATGTAGCTGATGCTGCAAGATTAGCAGCAGTTACATGGATATGACCACCAGACCAAACTCCTGAATCATCAGGGTGATAAATGTGACATGCAGTTGAATTACCTGAACTTTGATAACCCCAAGGTCTTCCATTTACATTAACCCAGCCGTCATGATAATAAAACTCACAATAATTACGTGTATTAGCATGAGTTGAACTTGTATAAGGCATACCTGATATTCTCATATTTCCACTAGCTGTACCTTTACTAACACCAACTAAAGCATTCCAATAAACCCAATTTCCAATTTTTCTATATGTTCCTTTTGTTTCAGTTTGGCTTCTATTTCCATTATTATCAAACTCTATTCCAGGAGTAAAAACACCTTCTTCATAATCGTTAAATGTTTCGTCTACAGAACTTGTACCAGATCCATTAGCAGTAGCACCAAAATTAAGACCATAACCATCATCAAAAGCTAAGTTTCCTGTTAATATTTTTACTCCATTATTTGTTCCTGCTGCAAATTCCATTTTATAATCATCACCATTTGCTGCAGCATTTTTAGTTGCAATAACAATTCGATCACTATCACCTGTCCATAAAAAACGTCCACATGGAACAGATCCATTTTGATCATAAAATTGAAATCCGAAATTAGCATCAGCACTACCATTTATAGTGATACCACCAGATGTTGCGGTATTAGTTCCAATAACTACTGTGTCATGAGCAGTACCAGGAATATCTAATGGATCTCCACTTGTCTTGATTCCTATTCTTCCTGAAGGTGTGATTCTAAGATGTTCCACCATACTGCCACCAGCTGCGGCAGTCCATAAACCTATACGACCATCATCTTTATTAGTTGTATCATCTCCACTTTCAAGGGTTATTTGAGCAACTGTTGTATTATTCCAGCTACCTACAATATTTAATAAATAAGTATCTGCAGCAGTTCTATTTGAATTACCATTAATTGTTGAATAATTATTATCAGTACTTTTTAATGTAAGTCCTGTACCAACAATACCTGTTGTATTTATATGTAAATGATCAACTGGAGCACTACCTTCTCCTGTATTTATACCAACATAACCATTTGTATCAATACGCATTCTTTCAGTAGTTGAACCTGCTGATGCTGTTCTAAAGGTAATTCTTCCGTCATCTTTATTAGTAGTATCTGCACCAGTTTCTAAAACAATTTGAGCAACACTTGTTCCATTCCATCGACCATCAAGATGTAATAAGTAATTATCTGCAGCAGTTCTATTTGCATCAGCTGTAATTCTTGGATAATAATCATCAGTAGCTTTTAATAATAAACCAACACCTGAAGTTCCTGAAGTATCAATATGCAATCTATCACTAGGATCTATACTTGTTCCGATAGCAACTTTTCCGTTATAGGCAATACGCATACTTTCCGTACCGCCTGTTGCAAATCTAATAAGACCACTAGCTACATTTCCAGCTTGTAGAGATAAACGACCACCAAAATTAGATTCTTCATTACCATATAAAACTGCAGTTGCTCCTCTACTTTGTGATACAGCACCACCACCAGTAATAGCAATATATTTATTATCGCTACCATCAGCTGTATCTATACCAAGAAATGAAGCAGTGGTATTAAAAAAAAGATTTCCAGCATCAAGACTAACAGTTTTAGTTGAAGCTGTACGTAATACTAATTTACCAACAAGATTAACTAGATGGAAATCATTATGATCTCCATGTCCTGCTCCATAACTTATTAAATAATGATTACCACTTGCAATGTCCGTTCCTCTAACATCTAATTTTCCATAATTAGAAGCAAAAGTTGAAGTTACAAAAGCATTACTACCATCAGTAATTGATTGACTTCCAGTTACAGATAATGTTGATCCATCAAAAGTAAGGTTTGGTTCACCTTGAATTGCATTGGCACCTGTAACTGTAGTAATCGTATTATTTGTACTTCCTGATAATGCAGTTCCTGAAGCATCAGCACTCCACTGTAAATTTCCACTTCCATCTACACTTAAGACTTGACCATTAGAACCAACATTTGAAGGACTAAGCTTTGTCGCAGTGACTGCTCTATTAGTTATATTTCCAGTATCAATACTGAAATCAGAAGTAATGTTACCTATATATGGCATGATCAGATAGTGGTATCTTGTGGGTTAAGCATGTAAGAAACAGTTATATCTATTGCACTTGCAGTTCCTGCGTAAGCTTTAATCCAATCACCTGGTTCAATAATAATTTTATTTCCCGTCATAAATTCTAAAGAAGATTTATTCGGGACATTTCCAGAAGTAATTAAAGAACTTATAACTTGGTTTCCAGTACCACCTGCTTTAATCAAATTAACTGTGACATCTGCTGAGTTAGCTGTTTTATTTGATGCCAGAATACTTAATATGACTCCGTAAGTTGTAGCAGGAACTCCACTTGAGTTTGTTGACCCAGTTATAACTGTCGTTGGTGAGCCAGAATTATTTGAAATACTTGCTCGGCAAACCGATTGAAAACGAGCCATTTATTTGTAAAACCTTAGCACTAATGATTTAATTATAAGTTCACTTATCCGAGAGCTATAGCAAAGACAATTGAAGTATCTGTTGCATAAGTTTGAGTTGCAACTGTATCTCCACTCATTTTGATTGTTGTACCAGTAATTAATGTTGAGCCTGTGATATTAGTTGCTGTCAAATTTGTAAATTGACCAGTAGTACCTGTTACTGTTGTACCTGAAACTTTGGTGGTACCTACAACTGTAGCTCCCGTAATTAGGGGTGATAAAACTTTTGTACTACCAGTGATTATTAAACCGCTAATTTTTGTACCTTTACCTTCTATTTCTCCAGTAACTGTTAATTTATCTGCAATAATCAAATCATCAGAAACATTTAAATCATCTGCATTAACTGTAATAAAGTTAGCAGTTGTTCCTGTAACTGTTACTCCACTAATAGTTCCTTCAACTTCTAAATCACCACTAACAGTAACGTCATCAGCAACTATAAAATCATCTTCAACAGTGAAATCTTGAGCAGTAACGTTAGTAAATTGACCTGTATTACCTGTAACGACTAATCCTGAAACTTTAGTGGTACCTACAATCGTTGCTCCAGTAATTAATGGAGATAATATTTTGGTACTACCTGTAATGATTGTACCTGTAATATTAGTAGCTGTTAAATCTGTAAATTTACCTGTATTACCACTAACTGTTAATCCAGAAACAAGGGTGGTACCTACAACTGTTCCTCCAGTGATAACTGTTCCTCGAACAGCATCACCACTAACAACTGCACCAGATGCAAGTGTAGTAAAGACACCTGTTGCACCAGTAACTGAAGTAAATGCACCACTAGCACCTGTGACTGTGACACCAGAAACTTTAGTTGTACCTTGAATAATTGTTCCAGTAATATTGGTAACTGTTGCATTTGTTCCATGTATGGCTGTCCCTGTTAAGGAAGTAAACATACCAGTAACACCAGTAACATTGGTAAAACGTCCAGCATCACCAGTAATCACTGCACCAGAAGCAGTCTGAGTGAATGTAGCCGTTACTCCCGTTAACGTTCCATATCGTCCAACTGCTCCAGAAACAACTGCTCCAGAAACTAAAGTTGTACCAGTAACATTAACAGCAGTTGCATTTGTAAATAAAGCATCAGTACCAGTAACTGTTGTACCTGAGACTTTAGTTGTACCAACAACTGTTGCACCTGTAATTAAAGGAGAAAGTATCTTAACTCCACCAGTTATTGTTGCTCCAGATATAGTTCCACTTGTTTCTACATTTTGAATTTTTCCTGTACCAGAAACAACTAATCCTGTTTGTACAGTTAAGTTTCCAACTTCAAGTGCAGGAGTATCTAGTTCAGCAAAGACACCTGTTGTTGCTTTAACAGTTATACCAGTAACGGTTGTACCACTAATAGTTCCACCAGTAATTGAAGTAAATTGTGCAGAAGTACCAGTAGTTGTTACACCTGTCAGTCTTGTATAAGTACCAGTTGAAAATGTTGATGTTGTACCAGAAATATTGACACCGCTAATTAATTGACCAGTAATATTGGTTGCTTTTATAAAATTACCAGTAATTGTTGCTCCACTAACTGTTCCTGTAACTGTTGCATTTGTTTTAACAATTAATGCATTAACAGTAGAAGTTCCTGTCGTATCTAAACTATCTAATGTTGTAGTACCAGAAACTGTTAAATTGTCTTGGACAACAACACTTCCACTAATTGTACCTCCTGTTCTTGGGAGATAATAGACATTTAAATATGCTTTTGTTCCCGATATTGTAAGTTTTTTATTTTTGATTGCTGGGTCAACTTCTGCAACATGGACTACCGTTAATAGATCATCTTCATCTAACTGAAGCCCAGCTTGTTCTTGAAGCTCACTAATCCTTCGGTTTGCCACTTCTTATCTACATAAAAGCCTTATACTAATTATAGATTGCTAATCTTACGCTACTAATTTACTTTGATTTCTATTCTTGGTAATACATTAGTAGCAAAGTTCCAACCAATTTGTATTCCAAATACTAATCCACAAGAAATAACAAAAACAGCAATAACTTCAGCTACTGTAAGGTTTCTTCTTACATAAACTATTTGTTGAGGTTGTTCTATTTGTCTTTGACCTACAACTTGTTGTATGGCTTGTTGTCTAGCCATTTCTTTCATTTGTTGTAATTGTTCAACTGTGATTTTAGGTTGAGGTTGTTCTTGATTAGAAGGTAGTTGTGAATCCATTTGGGCAAAACATTCATGATTACACTAGCATCTAATAAAAGGAATTGCTTATTATGAAGTATGGAATTCGTAAAGGTTTGGAAGATATTGCATGGGAATTAAAAGGAATAAGAAATACTTTATCGGCTATTTGGCATACTCGTTATCAAAATGAAGATACAGATGTTTTAAATCCATCAGCATTTACAGATGAATATATTTCAACTGAAGAATGTGCAAAACGACTTGGTATTTCTGATCAAACAATTAGAAATTGGATGGCACTTGGACGTAAAAGTCCTGATAAAGGATGGATTGAAGGAATTCATTATGTTAATGCTTCTCCAAATTTCACAAAAAAAGCAATTATTAGAATCCCGTGGAATCAATTAGTACAATCATTTGCAAAGAATCGCAAGATGGAGAATCAAGATTATCGAAAAAAAGGATCTCCCATGTACAAATCTACCAGCATAGGCAAACTGGAGTGACAGCTCATAGATTTAAAAATATAGATATTTCTGAAATTACTATTAGAAATTATAGTAAATTGTTACCTGTTTCTTTGATAAAACAAGTAGAAATATTTCTTCCTCCTAATGGTTCTTTTGATACTGCTTGTCTTCGTAGATATTTAGAAAATATTAAAAATTATGAGGAAGAAGATGCAAATTCAAATATGACATTAGCTAATCGTTTACGAATAGCTTTTAAAGATATGACACCTGATACTATTTGTGGAAAATTTCCTCAAGCTGAATTGCCTTTAAAAAGAAGACTTAGATGTGTGGCTGAATATTTGATACGTTCTGGAGAATTCGATAAAGTAAGAGATGAAGAAGGAAAACTCGTTAAAAAACGAGGTGTCTTAGGAAAGATGGTTGTTTTATACCAACCTATGCCTAAGCTTTTAGAATCACTATCACGACAGGGGTTATTAGAAAAATGAACAGAAGAGAACGTCTATTAGCATCTATTATTGGTCCAGAAATGGATGAAACCAAAGTCAAGATGTTAGATACCACGATTAAATTTATTCTTGGTGATATGGGTCAACAATATATAAAAATGTGGAAAGCAGAAGGTCCAGGTGTTATGGCTTTTCAACCTAATAATAAAGATCGTTCAATGTTCTTTTTAACTTTAGAAGAATTAAATGCAGCAAAAGAAGATTCAGAACGAAATAATAAAGATGATTTAGCTGAAAGTTTTAGGCGAATACTTCAAGCTGCACAAAAAATAAACCCAGAAGAAAAAGCTGGTTATGTTATTAATGATCAACAAGGCATGCGTTATTTTGAAATTGACTACAATCAAATGGAATCATGAATAATTATTTTAAAAAATTAAATATTAATTTTGAAATACCTACTATTTATTTAGGTAAAAATGAAATTAATTATGGTTTAGAAATTAATAATCAATTTCATGGTATTTGGTACGATGAAATAACAAATTCAGAAGATATTAATTTTAAAAAATTTGTTAATAATAAAGATTGCAAAATAAATTTATTACAAGCTAATTCTTATATTCCTCCACATACTGATAGTAATATGATTTCTGTTTTAAATTTTTATTTAGCAGCAGATAATTGTTTAACACAATTTTATGAATTAAAAGATAATGCTACAGGTTCTCAAATTCCAAATCAAACAGATGGAAAAATATATACTTTAGATGAATTAACTTTAGGACCATCTTTTATGGCTGTTCCAGGAGATGTTTATCTTTTAAATGTTTCTAAAGTTCATAGTGTTATTCCTTTAGATGATCGCAATGTAAAACGAGCTGCAATTTGTTTATCTTTTCCTGATTTAAATTTTAATGAAATACAAAAAATTATAGTTGAAAACTAATGGCTATTCATGATATTAATAAACGTCGTGAAGACTTAGAATTAATTACTAATTATGATTTAGTAGCAGCAGCACATGCTTTATTAGAAGGTATAGATTTAGATGTTGCTAGTTCTAAAACTGCAAATAAATATGTAGAAGCAAAAGATTATTTATGTCCATCAGATGACGGTTTAAATTGTCAACAATGGTATGGAAGTGTTTATTTATTTCCACCCAGAGGAGCATACTTCTGGGATAAAAAAAATGATAAATGGAAAATGACAAGAGCTTCTTCTCCTACCTTGACTTCATCTCATGCTGTATGGTTTAGAAAAATGTATAACTCATGGTTAGCAGGTGATATAAAACAAGGTTTATATTTTACAAATTGTCCAGATATGATTCGTTACGAACAAAAAATATTTGATTTTCCTATTTGTATTTTAAAAACAGCTCCATTATTACTAAAGAACACTAGTACTGGTGTAAGTAAACATAAGACTTGTACTTCTTTTTTAGTATATTTACCTCCAATGAATAATCCAACTGAGATGACAGAAAGATTTATTGGAATTTATTCTGAAAAAGGTCGCATTTTGTGTTGATGTTCTTATACTAAAAAAACTGACTGGAGAATTATGAGTATCCTTTGTGATTGGGAAATTAAAGCTTTATCTTTAGGAGATCACTTAATTGAACCTTTTGTAGATCATGTAGTAAGAGAAGAGAATAATCGTAAAATTTTGAGTTATGGATTAGGTTCTTATGGTTATGATATTCGTTTGTCTCCTAAGCAATGTTTACTATTTGGTGGTACAGCAGCAGGTGTATGTGATCCAAAAAGTTTTGATAAAACTATCTTAAAAGAAACAGAATTAAGAGAAGACGAAAAGGGAGCATATTTTTTATTACCACCTTATGGTTATTGTTTATGTGTTGCTCATGAACGATTAAAACTTCCAGAAGATGTAACTGTATTACCAGCTGGTAAATCAAGTTATGCACGTACAGGCATTCATTGTAATATCACTCCAGCAGAAGGAGGTTGGGAAGGTTATTTGACTTTACAAATTAGTAATTCAACTGGATTATTTAATCGTATTTATGCAAATGAAGGAATAACTCAATTATTATTTTTCCGTGGAAAATCTTGCATGGTTAGTTATAAAGATCGTAAAGGTAAATATCAAAACCAACCTAAAGAAGTTGTTTGTGCGACTATTTAAATAAAAGGTCTTCCAAAATTAGGCTTAGGTTTATGAGCATATTCAGTAGCTCCTGCTCCAGGGGCACCGAAGTTTCTTCCTCTTAAACTTGGTAATTCAACTCCTTCTATTTCTGCTTTCCCTACAGGTGTTTTTCCTCTAATAGTTGGTTCAGAAATACCTCTACTTTGTTTATATTTATTTGATGCACGAGCTGCTTTCATAAATTTACTTATTCTTCTTTGACTAGATTCTTGATGTTTTGAATGTGAAAATTCACTTTTAGTGTCTTTATAAATACTTCTTTCTTCTGGATCTAATCGTCTTAAATCAACATCCCTTTGGTCTTCAGGATTAAGATCTGATACTTCTACTCCAGAAGTACCAGAATCCTTTCGGGGGTCGTAGTTAGTATTGTACAAACTTGCCATGATAATATTGTAAAAGGAATACATCAAGACTCATATATTCCCATGGCTGGATACTCATCTAAAAGTAAATTCTTAGGCGATTTCGTTAAAGACGAATTAGATTGTGCCTACGTTGATGCAGAAGATTTTGGTTGTCATATAGATAATGAAAATAATGATGTTCCACTCTATGATCAATATAATCGTGGATTAGCTGCATGCGAAACAGGGATGGACAGGAGAAACTTAACGCTAGAAGCAAACAAGAGAGACAAAAGCCAGAGAGCAGGACTAACAGGATACATTCCGTCAATGGAAGAGTCGGACCAATTTCCAGGTTCTTCTCCAAAGTCTCCAAAACTCCTGATAGCACTAGGATCTCCATCAGATCAAATGAAAAAAGAATCCTTGATGAGACGTGGCTTGAGCCGATAGACGAGACATCTCCTAAAATGCGTATGGCTGGTCCAGAAGCAGAAAAACAAGAAGTTTCTAATATTGGAAAAGATATTGAGTTGCTCAGAGATAAGAACGTAAATGAAGTAAATGATTTAGCATGGAAAGAAATTACTGATTTTATAACTAAACGTATGGATGATAAGGATACACATTTCCATCAGTTTGATAATGTAGATCGACCTATGCATTATGCAGCTGGATCTATTGAATGTATTGATGCAATTGAAGCTCAGTTAAGTGCAGAAGAATTTCGGGGTTATTTAAAAGGAAATATTATTAAATACATTTGGAGAGAGAAACACAAAGGTAAAATTGAATCTTTAAAAAAAGCACTATGGTATTTAAATAGATTAATTAAACCTAATTAAGCAGGAGTAAAAGGATCTTCATCATCATCATCTTCTTCTAATGCTATACATTCTTGTGCTAACTTCTGAAGTTCTATATCAGTAGGTATATCAAAATCTAATTTTATATTTTCTGCACACATTAACTCTTTAACAGCATGCCATTCCATTAGGCGTTGATAGTAAAGATTAAGTAACGCTGAATATAATTGTTCCCATGTCATTTCCTGAGCATTAATCTCGGCTTTTCTCATGGAAAATTGTAACTCCAATGGGAGTATGAATTCTCCTTGTTTTGTAGATTTTGTCATTTCATCTCTCGTTGGTTCATTCATTCTAAGTCAGACTCTTACAGAAACGTACAAGAAATCTTCTTCAGAGTAGCGATCCAAACCATTAATATCAACTTTATAACCGTTAGCAAAATTGCTAAGAATGTATGGATTAATACTCTCTTCTAATTTTCTTATGGCTCTGATTTGCCCTGGTGTACTTTTAAAAGTTCTAAAAGCATTTAAAAGAATTTCGCTAGTTTTCCAGTCATTAGTATGGATCTCAGTTAAGAATAATTTTATTTCTTCTTTTCTTCTATCTAATAATCCACCAATTACTTGATAATCTTCATCAAAAATCCAACGTCCTATATCTTCACAAACTCCAGCAAAATTTTCATTTTCTATACAATCAATAATTTGACTATATAAAAATGATTCCCAACCAACAGAATGTATAAAAGATATTAATGCTTGTCGCATGTACTCATCTAATGGTAAATTTATTTTGCTTAATTCATTATTTATTACTTCAATTTCATTAAACAAAAATTCTAATGCTTTTTCTTTAGTACATCTTTGTCCTTGTTTTACAGGAGATCCATCTGGATAAAATTGTGTTCCGTATCCAATGGTATATGGCTCCTTATTTGTAGTCGGATCTGGATAGGCTTTTTCATTAAATCCCTCATATTTACGGATTAAATTAATAGCTAATGAGAAATCTGCCATGAAAAATAATACTTATTGTCTTTAATATACACAATAATTTATAAAATAAGATACCTAATTTAGTCCTTTAAATAGACCTGTGAATTCTCCTAGTACTTGATCTTCTTTCTTTCTAGGTCTATAGCCCCATTCAGTATCAGATTGTTTATTTTCCCAAGTAAAGTAACTGCCTGGTGAATCACTTTTTTCTTCTTCCCATATAGGTTCTTCATCTTCAAATAGACTTCCAATTGAACCTAAAGAAGCAAAAGGATCACTCATATCTAATTCAAATTGTTTTAAAGCTTCGTCTTTACCTCCTTTCTGAAGTAATTTTTGTTGTTGTGGATCTAAGTCAGGGAAAAAATCATTATAGAATTGATCTTCTGTTCCTTGAAAACCAGCATTTTGAAAAGTTTTATATAATTCTGTAGTTGCTTTTGGTTTTTCATCTGTATAGTCTTCTTCTCTTTCTATATAAGTAACACCTAAGATTTTTTGTGTAGGTTTTTTTCTTTTTTCATTTAAATATTTTAAATTTTCTCTAATTTCTTGAGCTGATCCAGTCATAAATGTTTCTTTAATATAATCTTTTAACTCATCAATTGTTCCTTTGAAATCTTCAATTCCAAAATGTTTTAATACAGCATCCCAGTTATCATCTCCTGGATCTATCCCTTTTAACATGTCATCTGCAAATTCTTCTGGAGTAATAAATTGACCAAATGTAGAGCCTTGTTGTAAAGCTTCTTCTTCTAAATTAGGAAGAATAACTGTTTTTATATGATCTTGTACTTTTTCAGTATTAACAATATCTAATGCTCCATCAAAAGGCATCATGTCACCATTAGCATCTCTGTGGCTTTGACCATAAACTTGATAATGAACTCTTGCAAATTCAGCTTTTCTTTGAGCTTCAGGAATATTTGTATCTGTAGGATCAACAGCTCCAAATCTATATGTTTGAGCTTTCCAATCTATATCTCCTGATTTTCTTCCTGCTTTAGCGTTTTCCCAATCCTGATTTACAATTCTTGCTTGTTCATCATATCTATCTCTTCTATCTCCTGTATTATAAATAGAATCATCTGATAATCCTAAATTAGGATTAAAATAAAATTCTGAATCAAATTTTCTATCTACTTGGCTACCTATAGAATCCATAAATGCTTCTGCATTTCTTTGAGCTTCATCTCTTACGGCTGTATGTAAACTTAAAGTTTGGAAAGGGTTTTGTTCTTCTTGTCTTACATCTATATATTCTACAAATTCATCCATTGATCTAGAAGTATTGAAACGTTTATCTAAATACTTATCTACAAAATCTTCTGCAAATTCTTTTTCTATTTGTATTGTTTTACTAGCATCTTCTGGATCATATCCTAATTCTAAAGCCTCATTATATCTTTCTGTTAATTTATCGTCATACCATTTCTGCCAATTATATGTAGCATTATTTCTATTAATTCCTGTTATTTTTTCTAAAGATCCTTCAAGATCTTCTTCAGCTTTTCCTCCACCCATCCAAGAAACAATACCACCTACTCCACTATCTCCTAATATTGAATTAGTTAAAGAAGAATTAATATCAAATATCTCACTAAATCCACTAAAACCTGAAATTGTACTTAAAAATTGTTCTTGTTTTTTTGCTTCTTTCATTTCAGCTAATGTTTCTTTTAAAACATCTTGTGTTAATGCTCCAAATCTTTTAGCATCTATTTCTCCTTTTTCACCAGTTGCAACAGTAATAGCATCTTCTAAATCTGTTACTCCAAAACCAGTATTAGCTTGATAATTAAAAGCTATTTGTTTATGTGCTGGATCATCTGATAAACGAAATAAAGCAGCAAATTCATCTTTTTTATCAACATCTAAAAAATATTTAGTAGCTAGTTCTCTCCAGTAAGGATCACCACCTCTTGCCTCATCCCATAATTGAGCAACTTCAGGTACTTGTAATAAACGATCAGTAGCACTACCTACTTTTTCTTCATCAGGAAGAAAATGTAAATCTCTAATTGTTTGTTTTTCTGCGTCTGTTAAAGCAAATTCTGTATATTGATCTGTTTGTTCTGCTGCTTCTGCTCGATTACCTCTTTTTCCTTCTAATCTTCCTATGTTGGAATAATGTTGATAATAAAAAATATTTGGATCTCTATTATCTATTCCTCCATAACGTTCTGTAATATCAATATCATCATCTGCTAAAGCATCTGTCCATATTTGTCTAACTGCTGCACCTCCTGCTTTTGGATCATCTGATGAGTAATAATTAACATCAAATTGTCCATGAGGAGGCTGAACTCCTTGTGAATCAGAATCCCATTGGATTAGTTTTTTATCTCTATAAAATTGTTTATAAACATCTTCTATATTATTTTTTGCATCTTCATCAACATTATTATTATTGTTATGTGTTCTTAATTGACCTCTTCTAATTGTATATTCACCTGATGGAGTATTATTAGCAACACTTACCGTATTTGCATAAGCATTATTTCTTTTTGTATTGCGATTATTTAATGCTAAATTTTTTGCATTTAAATCTCTAGCTGCATCATTTAATTCTTTATTAACACGATCTTGTTCAGGATCAGGTACTGTTCTATCTCTCCATTCTTCACATTCTCGAATACCAACTCTTCTACATTCTCTAATAACTTTTGTATTTCCTTTTTCTTTTCTATCAGTCTTAAAATCTGTTTTAAATTTAGTTATATGATTTTGTACTTTAATTTGTCCGTCTTCATATTTAATTCCTGGGTACATTTCCCAGTTCCAATTACCATATTCTCTTGCTGTATTTTCTATATCATTTTTTGCATTTTGAATACCTTTACTAGTTCCTTGTCCTAACCAATATTGTCTTGATTCAAAATCAAGATCTCCTCCTGGACCACCAATATTATTATCTTCATAAAATTGTTGAACCCAATCTTTTAAATCACTTCTATTCCAAGTGTTATTTTGTCTTGCAGCATATTCAATATCTTCTTTTACTTTAGCTTGTCCTTTACTTTCTGCTTGATTTAACCAATAAGTTCTAGCAGCTGAATCTAATCTTCCATTTAGACCACCTATATGATTATCTCTATAGAATTTTTGGAGCCAATCTAAAGCCATTAACTAGCAAAAGAAAAACGATTACTATATCTAGTATATTCCAGTAGATCACTGACCTCTTCTGAAGTCCATTTTTTTATTTTTTCTAACTTTATTTCATCAAAAAAAGTTTGTTGTTTATACCACTCTTCCATTTTTAAACTTGCTTTATTTGCATTACAACTTCGACAAGCTGGAATTAAATTATTTCTATAACTAGAACCTGAACTAAATTTTGGAATAATATGATCTAAAGATGTAGCAGGTTCATTACAGTATCCACAACAATAATCCCATGCTTCATAAATAGATTGTCTATATCTTCGTTTTGCTAATTTGGGAGTAAGTTCAACAAGAAGAGTGAGTGGATCACGTTCACAGTTGAACATACTTATATATGCAGTTAATTAATTTTAATTGGACCTAAATTGCACGAGAAAAATATAGAGATAAAAAAATCATTAAATATGTTGACAAAATGTTAAGTGTTTATAGCTTTAACAAGTAGGTATTCCTCCTCACACATGAAAAAAGCAAATGGATGGGTTATAACCCGTCGAGCACAAGAAGCTCTTGGACTAGATCGAGAAACTCTATTTAAATATAGGGATGACGGAACTTTAAAATTAGGTCCACATTATGCTGCTTTTCCTGAGACTCGTTCTCGTAATAGCTTTAGATGGAATATAAATAGAATTAGGAAACATTTACAAGAGAAGGGGATTCCTGTTGCTGCTCTTGCATAGCATTTTTATAAAAATTCTTCCTGATTTCATACGCTTCTAAGAGATCTCTAATTCTTAGCTGGGTCTTTTCAAAAGCCATCGCTCGATATAAAGAGGAACGAACGGATGATAAACAGTCCTTACTTTTACAGGGCTGTTTTTCTTTTAATTCAAATAAAAATGTCCATTGAGGATGTAAAGGCTGAATAGCTCTTTTCTTATTTTTTAAATTAATTGAGTAATCATTATTCCAAGTAAAGCCATCTAATTGATCTGGATCTAATCCAAAGGTTGCTACCATCCCATATAGCCATGAAAGTTTTTTAGTCTTTCTGTTGGTGGCAAGATCAAAGTATTCTTCTACAATCTGCTGATCATCTGGGAAATTGCGTTCCATAATAGAAAAGCTGACTTATTAAAACCATATACAACAATTCATTTTGTGAGGTAGGGTTGCATGTCAGTTTTTAATATGTCTTAAAGTTCTTTAACAATTATAACAATCTTTTATATATTTATACCTAAACAATAAAAAACCCCAGCATGACTAGTACTGAGGTTTATTAACTTTTCAGTTCAAATAAATCTTACCAGATCATTGGGATAATTTGTCCAGTTGTAATATATGCTCCTAATAATGCAACAATACCAATCATTGCTAAACGTCCATTAAGCTGTTCAGCTTCTACGACATGTCCTTTGTAGGTCTCATCTATATAAGGTTTTGTCTCTTTTGCAAAAATGTTTTGCTTGCCGTATTCAGTAATTACGTGGGAGTTCATTTAAAAAATACCTGGGATAATTTGTCCAGTTGTTGCATAAGCACCAAAAGCTGCAACGATACCGATCATTGCCATCCAACCATTAAATTTTTCTGCTTCAGGAGTCATTAGAATAAAAATTCGCTTCTTTATATATTACATGAAGTTTTGTTAAGTACTAGGTAGTTATCCCTACTAACAAAGAAAGTAATAAAAAAACCCTTGTGATACCAAGGGCTTTAATAAAGTTTTATTTTAAAAACTTAGAAAGAATACTTAGCTCCGATTTTTGTTCCGTAGCTATTGTCTTCATCTTCTATAGAGATACCAGAAAATTCTCCATAGATACCAAGTTTGTCAGATACATTATATGTACCTCCAAGTTTTCCAGATATACTTGAATCTGAACCATCTACATCAGCTACTGCTGTAAAAGCAGGACCACCTTGGATGTAGTAATCAAATTTACTAATAGAACCTTCATAACCAATATGAAGATCTACAGTTCTACCTGTGTACTCAGAACCTTTATATCCATCGTTTGATTCAGCATTTAGATATACGCCAGCGAAAGCAGAAGGAGTTGCAAGAACACTTGCAGCTGCTACGCCAAGAAAGGGTTTGATCATTTTAAATAATTAATTATTAAGTTTGAATCTAGCATTAAATTAATAGAGATAAATACTTAACTAGACAGTTATTTAATTATCATCATTAGTATCAATAATCAATTTAATAAGTAATACTAATAAAAAACCTGTTAAATATGACCATGCAAACACATAAGCAAAATCACTCATTGTCCTACAAGACTAGGAATAATATTTACATCTAATCCTAAAAATGGAGGAATTCTTCCAAGAATTCTAAATAAACCATCTACAAAAGCAGCTAAACAAAAGAATCCTAAGATTGCACTAATGATTGTTGCATTACGATTATGCTTATCCATTGCAATTTCAATGGAACGATCTATTAACTTTTTAACGTCGTCTTTATCCATATCTAAATTGTATGTATATTTATTGTATTAAAAGATGCTCAAAAAAAAGCCTCCCGTTTAGAGAGGCTTATCAAGTTGTGTAGGATATTTAACCGACAGCTGGTGCTATTAGTGCAATATCATCAAAAGCATGAGATTCTACAGAAGCTAGATCTAATGGAAAGTTGTGAGCATTACGCTCGTGCATTACTTCCATACCAAGATTTGCTCTATTAAGAACATCACCCCATGTTGGTACAACTTTTCCTGATGAATCAACAACTGATTGGTTAAAGTTAAAACCATTCAAGTTGAAGGCCATGGTGCATATACC
>CETN01070344.1_pt1 | contig 27775 bp, 21 predicted proteins | sample 531301 | NCBI WGS metagenome assembly CETN01 (sample SAMEA2622656, study PRJEB7988) | marine metagenome | isolation source: saline water (ENVO:00002010), including
AAGCAGTACCTCGTCGCCAAGTACCAGGGCACCGGAGAAGCACTTTCTTTTGCCGAATCCAATTTGGAGTGGGCCGACATAGGGGCAAAGTTTCTTTTCGCCACTGGCGATAGTGACTTCTCGCTTGTCCGCAGTATCGAAATCGACCCCCAATTGAATCGCCACATGCTCAGGTATGCAGAGGTGGAGCGCCCCAGTATCCACAAGTGATCGAACGACAACCGGCTCCAGGCTGGAATCCTGAATGTTTTTAAGCTCTATGTCTGCGTGAACTAAGCCCACGTTATTCTCCTTGGCTGTTTCTCTTTAGCTTTGGGAGGCCGCTTACGGCGTCCAAATCCTTTTGTTTTGGGTTGTTCGCTACCCGACTCATTTGGCGGATGCTGATACCCCAGCGATTCGCTATTTCCTCCAGCAACCAGCCTTTTTCCTTGGCAATCTTTTTAAACTTCGGCATTTCTTTACTGGTCATATATGTCTACTGTGATCAATTTATCATACTGGTCATATTTGTCCAGTAAATGTAAAGTTTAGGGAAAACCTATAAGTTTATAGGACTACCTTATAAATTTTCTAGGAAAACTTTATAAGTTGGCGTATTGTTTGAGCAAGGATGCTTAGGATACGTCCATATATGAACGCTCCGGCCCGCAAGCTAAAAAGATCTGCAGTCAAAAACATCGTTCGGTTTCCGCCGGTTAAGGCGAATGGCGGAAAATCTATCCTCGTAGAATCCATTCTGGAATCGAAATATTGCCTCTATCTCGAATTTGACCCGAGTGTTGAGGAATACTTTCCTCAACCTCGAACATTCTCCGTCTCCGTCGGTACGGAACTGCTTGCGTATACGCCGGATTTTGAAGTCCGGTACGTATCTGGTGACCGGAAATATATCGAGGTAAAGCCATTCGAGCGAGCCAGGAGTGAGCATTATCAGGAGCTCTTCACTGGTTTCCACGAATTGCTAGCAAACACCGGTGCAAGCTTTTTGCTGGTTGATGAAATGGAGATCTACCAGCGACCGCTGCTATCAAATTACGAAAAGTTATATCAATACAGAAAGCGCCCTACCTTGGATATGCGAAATCTTCATCGATGCGCTGATTTCATAAGTTTGTCTATGCCTCTATCACGCTTAATTTCGAGGCTCGAAGATAAGGCAAGCCTGAGAGAAATATACTCTTGGCTAGCTTTAGGGTTCATAAAGTTTGATATGCACTCGGAAGAGCTGACAATGTCAACGGAGGTGGCATTCAATGTCTGTTGAATTGTGGGAAGAAGGTGTCATTGTCGAGTTCAAAGGCGCTACACCTTGTCACCGAGCGATCATCAGATCTGTTGGAAAAAGCGAAATAATCCTTGCAGATGTCTCAACTGGGTCAAGTTTAAGTGTTGTTAGAAAAAAACTTGATGATATTTACCAGTCAGGGGGCGCAAGGTTTCTAGCCGAGTCACGTGACTTTGGCGAGCTAAAGTTTGCTGATCTTTCTGAGAAAGAACAAAAAGAGACCAATCGAAAATATAAATACATCAAAGAATTGACTGAACGAGGCGTTGCAAAAATAACAGAAAAAAGTTCTGCACAGGTCATTCGTGAAGTTGCTTCGGAGCTTAGTGAAAAGCCGCCACATTGGCAGTCTGTCAGAAGTTGGTACAAAAGCTTCGTCGAAGCTGGTAGCAAAATGCGCGGCTTGTATCCACGACATCGTTTTAAAGGTGATCGAGAGCCTAAAATTGATCAGGCAGTTCTGAAAATTATCAAAGAGGCCGCCAAACGATATTTCAATAAGAGCCAGCCTTCAATGGCGTCAGTCTATCGCAATGTTGAAGAGAAAATTATCGAACACAATTTGGATCATCCTAGTAAGCCGCTCAAGGTTCCAAGCTATCTTACGGTACAGTCTCGTGTTTTAGAGACGAGTTATCAATCAAAGCAGAAATCGCGGCAGGGAATAAGAACTCTACAGGCGGAGTTGGCGAGCTCCGAAAGTGGAATCGAAACTACGAGAGTCCTTGAACGGGTTGAGATAGATCATACCCTTTTAGATATCCATGTACTTCATGATGATCATAGGACCCTGCTAGGTAGACCGAACATTACCGTTCTCATCGACCACCACTCTCATATGATTCTTGGCTTCCAGCTCTCGTTTGAAAAGCCATCGTTCGCATCGGTTTGTATTGCTTGCATCAATGCATTTTTACCGAAAGATGCTTTTATGGAAGCGGTAGGTTCGGATGGCGAATGGCCTGCCCACGGAATACCCACGACGCTTGTAACGGACAATGGTAATGAATTCTGGGGGAAAAACTTCAGCGCTGTCGCGGATGAAATGGGCTCATTGTTTCAGTATTGCCCGATACGAAAGGGTAACTATAAAAGTCGAGTAGAGCGATTCTTTGGTATTGTGAATTCTATGGTTTTAGATGACTTACCTGGAGTGGTTCGAAAGGCAGGAAAGTGCGGTGATACATATGACGGGAGACAGGAAGCAACGATTACTTTCTCGGAGTTTAAAAGATATCTTGTTGATTGGATAACCAAAGTCTACCACTACATGCCGATCAATGGCTTGGGGGTGACACCACATGAATTATGGACAGAGTCAGAGCGAGATTTTCCGGTTCCTATTGAAGACGAAATGGAGATTACGCCAATTCTCATGGCAACAGAAACGCGTGAACTAAGTAAAGGTGGGATTAGGAAGTTTGTGCAGAATTATAATTCCAGTCTTTTGAAAGATCTGTACCGCAGGGACGGTCCCGGAAATGTCACTATTAAGTATAACCCCTTTGATATCGGATATGTTTTGGTCCTCGACACTGTCAACAAAGTATATCTTCGGGTCGAAAGTGAAGATTTTGAATATGCTTCAGGTCTGTCAGCCTACGAGCATGGAAGGGTAAGAGAGACAGCCAGGGGAGCCAGTAAAAACAAGCTGGATAACCTGGACCTTCAGAAAGCCAGAGTCAAGCTGTCGAGAGAGCGAGAGGAGTTTCATGCCAGAAATTCACGGAGAAAGACTCAGGTGACGACTTCGAAAGCCGCCAGATCAGAGAAAATTGGTGTCGGCGAAATTAGGTTAGTTGTTGATAACCCCAAGCAAATATTGTCAGCTGATATAGAAGCTGAAGATGAATTGGATTTGGATGGATGGAGCATGGATTGATGGATAGTGTGACCTCTAGCCAGCCATTTATTAAAAGTCCCTTCATTGCAGATATGCTCAATTTATTTGACACACTTCGCCATAAAAAAAGACATTTCGGCGTGGCGTCGTGTTTGCTTCTTACTGGAGAATCTGGGAGCGGAAAGAGCGCATTGGCGGAATACTATGGAAAAAATAATCCTGTTGTTGAGCAGGATGAAAGAACTTACATACCCGTTTTTCATTTTGAATTGAAGTATATTTCCACGCCATTAGAGTTTTTGCGCTCCTTGTTGATTTCTATCGGAGATCCTCAGCAAGGCATGGGAGCTCGAAATCAAGGAGAGCTTTATGATCGCCTTGTCACCTTAATCAGGGTCGTTGGCTTAGAGTTGCTAATACTTGATGAAATTCAGGTCATTATAGAGCGACGCAGCGCCAAAGTCGTGACTGGTATCGCTGATCTTTTTAAAGACCTTATTAAAGATACTGAAATACCGATTGTTTTTATGGGAATGCCATGGAGCAAGTACCTTGTCGACTCTAATAAACAGCTAAAACGTCGCATTGCATATCGTCACGTTATCCCTGCGTTTCGTATAAGCGAAAAAAAAGAGCGTGATAATTATCGGCGGCTATTGAAAATGTTATGCGATGCTTACCGTATTTCTGATGATATGCGGGCAGAGGATATCCCTTTTACATATAGGATATTTGCCGCCACAAGCGGGAATCTATCCATGACAGCTAATTTAATTCGAGATGTCTATATGCTATCCGATATGGAGGGGAAGCCAAAAGACTTACAGCTTTTTGCTGATGTCATGAGGGGCTACGGTGTCGCTGACAGTATTAACCCATTTCTTATGCCCTTGGAGAAGCTCGAACTACGAGAGCTTATCGTCAATTCCGATTGGCATTTCGGTTACCGAGCAAATAAAAACTCAATCGTTGATGCTGAATATGCCGTTTACGGTATATCCTCAAATAATAAAATTTATATGATAGACGGAGTTGCCTAACGGTTTAAATTTAATGAAATTGCTGTACAGAGGGGAAAAGTTAGATGACGAATTTTTGCCTGATTATGTTCAAAGAATGTCGCACAACAATGGGTTTCTAGATGTTAGGCGGTTCAAAAAGGCGCTTACAAAGTATTACAAGGTGTGGGCGGGGGGGAGGCCTCACCGATTGAGATACCAAGCCGTTAGTCGAGTCTCGTTAGAGTTGATATTAGAGAGAAACATTCCACATGATGAATATCAAAGGTTTTACAATCGCAAGCGAGGCGAGTGGCGGAATGAGCCGGGTTTGTGCAGATCTTGCTGGGATGCAAAACAATACTTTCGATTTTATTGGTGGCTCAGAGGATATGAGCAATGTCATATTCATCATGAAAAGTTGATTTATAGGGAGGTTAGCTGCTCAGATGGGCGCAAGGCCGTCTCCAGCTCTTTAATACATTTGATAGTAATGAAGTATAGTGGCGCCGACTTGTGTCAAAAGAAAATTATCGACGAACTGGATCGATCGATATTTGATCAAAAAATAGTAAGCGGGATTCGAGAATACTTTGAATTTGATCGGAATGTATTGGCTGCAAGCGAAGTGATCTTGAGAGGAATTGCTACCGGTAAGCTAATTGGTAAGCGCGCTGACGAAAAACTTCAAATTATTGCAAGACTGCTATCACGCTATGTGGCGAACAAAGACTTTTGGTTGCGAATCCTTGTTTTAGCCGTATTGGCTAGAGATAGAGGGCTGTATTTGGCTCTGCCTCTATCTGAGATTGGTAGGGAGGTAATTGAAACCTGCAGATACATTATTTGTACAGATCCTAAAGTAGGCTGTTTATTAGAAAAAATAAAAGATTTTAAGGAATTTCGCCAAATGGAAGACATATCTCTGCAAGAGTTTATGTGCGATGACTTAATTCTCCCAGGTCATATAATTATCCGAATAAAGTGGTCACTTTTTACTTGTAGGAATATGTTAATTCAATCCGGCAGAGATCACGTTAATATATCTCCTATTTGGGATCATCTGCCGAAAATTATAGACCTTTCGGTAAATAGAGAGTTCTAAGCTATTAGAAATGTGGAGGCGAAAATGTTGCTATCAAGACCTCCCATCATTTCGGAAGAGTGTTTAGTTAGCTATTTCATTCGCTTATCTGAGCAAAACGGCTTTAAGCATATCGGGCATCTTTTGCGGTATGCCGGATTGAATTGGAAGAATAGTCGCGCTCCTATCCATCAGATGTTGTGTGGGGAATATGATACAGAGTCATTATTGGTAACTTTAGGGCTGTCCGAATACCAATCAAAAATTGCATCGGTGTATCGTTCTTTTCAGCGAGCAACAGATACGCCCTATATTCTTGTAAAGAGTCCACGAGTTTGTCCGGAATGTCTGGAAGAGCTAGGTTACTGTAAATACCAATGGGCTTTACTTCCTGTGGTTGCTTGTTCCAGACACAAAAGTATTTTGGTAGATCAAAGCCGCGTTACTGGCAAAAAGCTCGGGTGGTACCGTCAGCATTTAAATCGATTTGATGGTGAGGGTGACCGGATAACATCGACCGGAACGCATGCACCGTCGAGTTCAATACAACAGTCCTTGTACGTCGAAGCGCTGCTGGCTGGAAAACAGCCAGGCTGCTCAAGCCCTGTTGTGCTAATGGGGTTGGAGTTTAGGGAAGTGCTTAGCCTGATTCACTTTATCGCACATTATCAAACTCGATTACTGGCCGGTTCATTTAACCCTGTTGCGCTGCAAAGCTATGAATTGGCCCATGTTTACGAAAATGTATGGCAAACGCTGCAAGCTTGGCCAGACAGCTTCTATTCGCTGCTAAGCCAGTATGTTGACCGACCAATGAGCAGCAAAGGTCAAGCTGGCCTAAACAAGCACTTTAGAGATCTTTACGAACGTTTACATCGGCAACAAGAGAATCGGGGTATCGCTCGCATTAAGGCTGAATTTGATCGATACATCGAGGAATATTGGCCTGGCGTTTTGGAGCCGGAGCGGATCACCCGAATACAGCTAGCGTCAACAGCGCGAAATATTATCTCCAAAAAAGAAGCTGCCCGTATACTGGGATCTCGCCTCGAAAGGCTTGATAAGCTTGTTCAGCAGGGGCGTATCACGCCGATTGTTTTCAAAGGTAAGGCGCATTATCAGCGGGATCAGGTGGAAGCACTCGCGAATGAAATATCTTCAAACTGGACGATGGCCGAAGCCTGCGAAGCCCTTGAGGTAACCCGGTACCAACTCAAACAGCTACTGGATGCCGGTGTCGTATCAGCACTTCAGAGGCCAGGTAGTCTAAATCGCGATTGGGTAATTGATAAGCTGCAATGTCTGTCGTTGGTTGAATGTCTGCGTAAAAGGGCGCGTAAAACTTCACCATCTTCAGGCGCTGTTTCTTTAGCAGGTGTCCAACGACAAGGCTATTCGATCGTTCAGTTGATCGTGGCTATGCAGTCTGGAGATCTAGAATATGGGATTGATTCAGATACCGACTATCCAGAAAGTATTAAACAGTTCACTTCATTTGAAATTAAAACGAGAAGATAATCCCATCTTAAACCAGATGATTAGCGCTACGATTTGTCTGGGCGTAATACAGTTAAAATTCCATACGCGCCAAGAGGAATCGCCTCTTCAATCAGAATAGTGTTGTTGTTTGACCATGGCAGAATTCTCGCGAACCAGGCTGATCGTGTAGTTCCTCTGGAGATATAACCACATTCTGGTATTTCAGCGCCACTCATAAGTTGCTCAGTTGCAGACCCCTTAGCGAGTTGATCGCTATTCCTTATGCTTCGGGCTGGAAGCTCAAACCACCAATCATGATTCATTCGCTGCCAGCGAACATGTTGAGGCCCCCAAAGAATCAAAGAGCTGTCGCCACGCAACGAAGCCTGACACCGTAATGCTGCACAGGTTATCGATGTTCCGAAATGTTTTGCCGCATCAAGAACTTCTTTGGCTCCCCAGGACGGCAAACGGTATTTTCGCTGTAATTCCTCGGTTGGCATTAAGAAGTGGGCGGCAAATATATCAGCCTCACGCTCCATGGGCTCGCTGGAAACAAAACCAGTAACATCCTTATGGGCGCCGTCGCCTTTACGGATGGCAGTCCGGTGCTCTGGAATGCTGTAGTGGCCGAATTCATGCCCCGCTGTAAAATTCTGACGTCCAATGGTTCTAGGATCTGATTCGCTACCCGTATTGATAAAGACCTGATATTCGTCTTCTTTGAAGCGCAGTAAGCCTTCAAATGCATCGCCAAAATCTGCTTGAGCTACTGGAACCTCATAATTTGAAAAAGCGACTTTAGGATCGCCACCGCCTCCTTTTCCTCGGTGCTGAGTGGCAAGTTCTTCTGCCAGCTCAATAATTTGGTTAATCTCCATCCCTGTCCTTCTCTTTGGCTTTTTGCAGTGCCTTCTCCATCCGTGCCAGTGTGTCCGTATCTACACCTTTGCCGTTGCGTGCAGCCATGGCATAAGCAGACTCGGACTCGTCTTCAATAGCTTGATTGGCAATCGGTGTGCCGGACTGCTTGATATCCTTGGCAAGTGAAAGCATGGCTTCCAGGCTGGGGCGACGTTTGTTGGCTGCTAGAATCTCGTCTGCGAATTGCTCTTCAAAGCACTCGACTTCTTTGGCAGTTATCGGAAGCTGTAACCCATTTCTTACCGCAATTTCACGTAGTAAGTTGCTGTATTCTGCATCATTGATAGGAGTGACACTTTTTCCAATAATCGTTTTCATCATTTAGCCTCCTTTCCGAACCGTTCATTCACTTTGGCGGCTAATCGTGATCTGGCTGTTCGAACGGCCCCGGGCTTGTAACCATGCTTAGAGGCAATGCCGGCCGCTTCGCCTTGCTTACCGCGTGCATTTGGCTGGTGTATATTTTTAATGTCTTCGGATTCAAGAAGCGCCTCTTTCATTGAGGGCGGCAGCTTTTCGAGTTCCTCATGGAGTATTCTCCTCATCAGTTCAATTTCGGCTTGAGCTCGTGATGGCTGCTTTTCTGTGGTCTCCAGGGCAATAAGAGCATCTTCTGGTGAAGGGGCTTCTTCGGCGAGTATATCTTCCTGGTCTATATCCCCCTCCTTACTTTTTTGATCCCTTATATATTTGCTCCATTCTCTCTTGCAGCATTTAAAGGCCCAGGCTTTAAATGCCCTGCCTATTCCGTCAGAGTGATCATCAGGAATAGAAAATTTCTCGATATCGCGGAAAATTTTATCCAGCCCGATGGCCACTAATGCCCCGTCCTGAGCCTCGGTCAAGTGCCTGGTACGCAGCCATTTTTGGGCAGCAGTTTCCAGCAGCCCATAGATGGCTTCATATAATCTTCCATGGTTTTCGGTCAGTCCATCCCCGGGGTCCGTTTGAACCTCCAGTAGAACTTCCTCCCAGTCCATGTCAGGCAGTAATTGTTGTGCCTGTTCTAACGTCATTTGATTACCTCGCTCCCTGTAAAGCCAAAAGCGTTACAGACCGATTGTAACGCATTCCCCTTTTTATAGTGTTAGCACCAAAAAACGTTTCAAATTGAGGATTTATCCAATGAAAGACCATGATAGTAGTGAAAATAAGGGGAAACACCAGGAATGGAAGTTTCAGGTAGATAAAGAGAAATTCGAGGTTGGCGAACCAAGCATTACCGGGCGCAAAATACTCGAATTGGCAGGAAAATCACCAGTTAATCAGTTTCTACTCATTCTTAGCGGCCATGGACAGCCTAGAGAGATACCGCTGGATGAGGAGGTAGATCTATCTGCTCCAGGAATTGAACGGTTCCGTACTCTCCAGCGGGAGTGTCGCGAAGGGTTTTCTGGCCGACGCCACTTCCAACTCCCACCAGATGATGAGGCATTCCTGGAGTCACTGGGATGCCAGTGGGAAACCGTTAGCGAAGGCGGTGTCATGCGGGTTGTTATCTACAGTTATCCCGTCCCTACAGGGTATAACCAGGCCAAAGTCGACCTGTACCTCCGTATCGAGCCGACATACCCTGACACCCAGATTGATATGTATTATGTCTATCCAGCCCTTGCCTTGAACTCCGGGAAAGCAATTGGGGCTCTCTCCACTGAAACCTTTGACGGAAAGACCTGGCAGCGCTGGTCTCGTCACCGCGTTAGCCCCAATGCCTGGCGCCCGGGTACGGACTGTTTGGAAACCCATATGGCACTGGTCAACCGTTGCCTGATCGAAGAGGTCGAAAAACATGGGTAGCCCAGGATATTCAGTCACTTTCAGGGCGGATGACTTCGAAAAGTTGCGCAAGCTATTGTTTCCGGGTGACGGTCGAGAGTCAGTAGCCTTTGCACTGTGTTCAGTTGCGAGTGGCCCTGACTGCACGCGGCTGCTGGTTCGGGAGATTATATCGTTACCGGACTCTGCTTATCTTGGCCGGGGTAGTGATGAAGTTGCCTGGTCTACCAGGCCGCTTATTCCCTTGCTGGGTCGGATAGAGAGCGAGGGGCTGTCGCTACTCAAGTGCCATTCTCATCCAGGAGGCTTAACCGTATTTTCTAGTCTGGACGATGAAAGCGACCGGGGATTGTTGAGCGCGTGCTATCAGTGGAGCCCTTCGGGCATCCATGGAAGCCTGGTTTTGTCTGATCTGGATGCCGCTGCGCGTATTGTGACGGAATCAGGTCAGTTTTTACCGGTAGGCGTGGTGAACGTAGTTGGTGATAGGCTTCGAAGTTTTCGCCCAAGCCAGCTGGAAGAAGCCGTATCCGCTCCAGAGCAGCGGCGCTTGGTCCAGGCATTTGGCGGAGGCACATATCGAGCACTCAAAGGGTTGCGTATTGCAGTTGTGGGAGCGTCCGGTATTGGTAGTCTCGTTGCCGAAGCTTTGCAAAGAACAGGGGTGGGAGAGCTGCTGATTGTCGATGATGACCGTGTAGAGGTAGTCAACCTTAACCGAATCCTTCATGCGACGCAGGGTGATGCCAGTGCGCGAGTGCATAAGACCCGTATTGTAGGGCGCAGTGCGCTCGAGATGGGCCTCGGAACACGGGTTATGGAGTTCCCGGCTAAGCTTCAGGACCCAAACGTCATCCAGGCCATCGCCGGCTGTGATCTGATCATGGGTTGCGTTGATAACCGCGAGGCAAGGCATCTTTTGTGCAGAATAGCAGCCTTCTATCTCCTGCCTTATATAGACGCCGGCGTTGCAATTCGCGCTGAGGCGAACGGCGAAATCGGATCTATTACCGCAGGCATCCACTACCTACAGCCGGGGCAATCGTTTATTTCCCGGGGCGTCTTCGACCTTGAAGCTTTACGTGCAGACAGTCTTCAACGTAACGATCCAGAGCACTACGCTGAGCAGCGTAAGCAGGGTTATGTCTCTGGTGTGGAAGTGGAAAGACCTGCTGTGATGCCTCTCAATATGATAGCCGCTGGTTTTTCAGTCATGGAGCTTCTGGCAAGAATTCACGGCTACCGTGAAGGCCTGGAGGAAGACCAACGAGCCGCTGATACGTTGATTTCCGTGGATATGGGATTTATTCGACAGCAGCCAGATCAAAACTTATGCCTTGGGCTAAGCAGGTATCTCGGGCACGGAGACACGAACCCACTACTAGGAATGCCTGCTTTGAGCCTTCGGGAGGATGTGGCGTGAATTACCTCGGCATGCTGTGGAACCGATGCTATCGATGGTATTACCGTCAGCGTTACAAGCAGTTAATGGTTAAATGGTGTAGCGAAACGCCTGACCAGCTACTACCGGGCATATGCTACTGCCTAGAGGATGCAGGTGTGCCCTGGGCGGTCACGTTTAAATGCCCTTGCGGGTGTGGGCAGCCAATTTCATTGAACTTGATTGGCGGGAGGCCGGTCTGGAAAGCCACAATTAGTAGTCAAAATCAGATTCAATTACACCCATCAGTATGGCGGACAGTCTCTTGTCGTAGCCACTTTTGGGTTCGTAATGGTCGTATTTGTTGGGTGAAGTAAATCTGTTCAATTTGACTATAAAATCAAAGGGTTACTTTTTTGTGGCGCAGAGACGAATACATAGAACCCTTTCGCAATTCAAAAAGACTAAGCTATGACGAGAACAGTCCAAGCCTTTTAAACTTGACAAAACTTGACTCGCGCATATACTTCGCGCATGCAAAAGAGACTTAATACAGACAAGGCACAGCAGGCAATCGATAAGGCAGGGTTAACCCAAACTGCCGTCGCTGATGCTTTAGGCGTAACCAAAGAAGCCGTTTCCCAGTGGCTTTTGCACAAGTCTTTTCCCCGACCTAACAAACTACTTCAGTTAGGCAAGTTGTTAAATCTTGCTTTTGATGATTTGGTCATCAAGGACGATCCGCATGCCCCGAAGGTGGCATTCCGCAAAATGCGCGGCACCAAAACCAAGGATCACCATATCGAAAAAGCGCAAGAGATTGGTCGTTTTCTCCGTCATCTCGTGCCCTATCTGCCGTTTGATACCTTTGAGATGCCGCCGGTGCTTAAGTCTCCGAGTTGTGATTACGACTACCTTCGCACGGTTACAGCGAAAGTCAGAGAAGACATAAATCTTGGCCCAATTGAGTGTGTGGATTTTACGCACCTGATTCGCCGCTTCAGTGAGCTACAGGCCGTTGTGGTTCCCGTTATGTGGGGAGCAAAGCAGCGGCATGAAAATGCGGTGCACATACACCTTCCTGACTCGGGAAGCACATGGGTTTACCTGAATCTGGATACCAATATTCATGACTTCAAGTTCTGGATGGCGCATGAGTTGGGACACTGTCTGTCGCCAAGCCTTGAGGGCGATGATGCTGAAGATTTTGCCGATGCGTTTGCCGCGAGCTTGCTTTACCCTCATGAGTTGGTGGAGCAGGCATACGCCTCAATCATGTCGCAAGCCTCTCCTGCGGCCAAAATTACATATGTCATCGGTTTGGCTGATCAGTTAACAATCTCGCCTTGGACAGTGATTGGGCAAGTGAATAAATATGCCGAGTCCACAGGACAGCCTCAAATACAACTTAGTAAATCGGCTTTCCCTGGTGCGGTGACCAACTTCAATAAGAAGTACAAGAACCTCAGCGAAGCTCTGTTCGGTGATACTGAACTGGACGAACACGGTAAACCAAGCGCCCGTGACTATATCGAAAAGGCAGAAGGTGCTTTCGAAACCCCTTTCTTCGACCTGCTTCGAAAATATCTGAAGGAGCACGATAAAGGGCCTGGTTATGTTCAAACTGTGCTGGATATGCCACTCCTAGATGCACGGAGTATCCACGCAGAGTTGACCTGATGCCGCAATCGAAAATCCTCGTTGATACCAACGCCTACCTAAGGTTGGCCAAAACCATACGCCCCTTACTGTTCGTGCCCTTTGGTGACAACGAGTATTGCCTGTACATTCTGCCTGAGCTCAATGACGAGTTAGCAAGCAGAAAGCTGCAAAGTAAGTTCCCATGGGTGGATGACGATGAATTCGCTGAGAATCGCAAGCACTTTCCCCAAATCGGTAGGAAGCAAAAGAAATCCATTCAGCAAACCTTCGAATACGTGTGGGATCATGTACAAACTGAACTGCCCGGGCCGTCCCGTGTAGACGCTTGGTATATCGCCTATGCATTGGAGTTGAGTGTTCCTGTTGTGACGGACGATCAGGATATGACTGATTTGGCCAAAGCCTTCGATGCGCAGGTCATGCCAACCTTAGAGCTGCTCAAAATCATGCTGGACTGTGGCCATACAGACATGAAGACCATCAATGGCCTGGTCGAGTTCTGGAAGTACTTTTCAGACATGCCTGCCAACTTCAAGGCCGACTACCAGCGCCTGTTTGGCGACCAATAAGCCTGAGAACCGTTCTTACTTGATCTCTCTCTCAGATCCTATATATTGACAGTCATGTACTTTTTCGACACCTCCGACATAGTTGAGAAATCTCGTCATGAGTGACCCCATATTGACCATTAAAGACGTGGCTGATTACCTCAAGGTGAATGAGCGGACCATTTACCGGCTGGCCGCAAGCGGCGAATTACCGGGCTTTAAGGTGGGTAACTCCTGGCGATTCAAACAGAGCGAGCTGGAGCAATACATCGCGTCCCAGCACAACCGCGCCAGCGTAAGCGAAGCAACTAAATCACCAAGCGGTAAATCAGAAGATAACTAGGAATCCGGCCTCATGGCACAACTGGAAAATATCGAAGCAATTGAAAAACGCCTGTGGAAATCGGCTGATACCCTACGCGCCAACTCCGAGCTGGCCAGCAACGAATACTTTTTACCGGTGATGGGGCTGATTTTTCTGCGCCATGCCTACAGCCGCTATCTATCGGTGAAAGACGAGATTGTCGCCACCCTGCCTAGTCGTGGTGGCAAGACCCGCGAACTCACCAAAGAAGACTTCTCTAAAAAGAGCGCCATTTACCTTAAGCCTGAAGCGCAGTTCGATTACCTGATTGCCCTGACGGATGCGGACAATCGGGCAGAATCCATTATTCATGCCATGGACTCCATCGAGGCCGATTACACTAATCTTCGCAATCAGCTACCCAAGCAGGAATACAACAACATTCCCAACGACGTACTGGGTATGTTGCTGCGCACGCTGAACCCGGAAGAATTGAAAAAAGCCACAGGCGATATCTTTGGCCGTATCTACGAATACTTCCTCACCCAATTTGCCGATCAGGGCGCACACGATGGCGGTGAATTTTTTACGCCAGTGTCATTAGTGCAATTATTGGTTAATGTGATTGAACCCGACCACGGCAAAATTTTTGACCCGGCATGCGGTTCCGGCGGCATGTTCGTACAAAGTGCCCATTTTATGGAGCGCCACGCGCAAGACCCGCACGAACTCACCTTTTATGGCCACGAGAAAAACCGCGTTACTACACGCCTGGCCAAAATGAATCTGGCGGTACATGGTCTCGAAGGCAATGTGGAAGGTGGTGAAGCCGCCATTACCTACTATAACGACCCGCATGAAGGCCTGTTCGGTACCGTCGATTACGTAATGGCCAACCCACCCTTTAATGTGGATGAAGTCGACGCCGATAAAATCAAAGCGGATAAGCGCCGCCTGCCTTTCGGTTTACCGGGCGTGAATAAAAACAAAAAAGTCAGCAATGCCAACTACCTGTGGATTCAGTACTTCTACAGTTACCTAAACGATACGGGCCGAGCGGGCTTTGTCATGTCATCTCAGGCCTCCAGCGCCGGGCGGGATGAAGCCAAGGTGCGCGAGCAATTGGTAAAGTCTGGGCATGTGGACATCATGGTCGATATTCGCGGTAACTTTTTCTATACACGCTCGGTGCCCTGCCAATTGTGGTTCCTAAATAAAAACAAGCCCGTGCATCTGAAAGATAAGGTGTTAATGCTGGATGCCCGCAACGTCTACCGCAAAGTTACCCGCAAGATTTACGACTTCAGTCCCGAGCAGCAGCAGAATCTGACCGCCGTGGTCTGGCTCTACCGTGGCGAAGGCGAGCGTTTTGCTGAATTAGTTAAACACTACATCGACAAGTCAATTGTCGAAGCTCGCTCCTGTGAACAATCTGAGGCGTTAGCCTGCGAGCCGATACCAGACTTTATCACTCAGTTGGGAAAATTCAGCCAAGCCTTTCAGCCCTTCATGAGCAAGCTGGAGCAAGACGGTGTGAGTGTTGAGCCCTATGTCGACTTCCTCAATGCCAAAGGCTCGGTTGAAGGTGGTTGGTCTGTCTTTCAAGTCCTGACCAACGACCTGCAAAAGTGGTGGAGTGAATCCGACTATAACGATGCTGCCAGTCTGCTGGACTTTATCGATAAAGATGCCTGCTTAAAAGACCTGGCCGAACAAAGCCGCAACCTGATTAAAGAAATTGATCTCGCCTATAAGCTGGCCACCCGCGTAATTGAACTGGCCGAAGCCAATGACGCTAAAGACAGCGAAATCTGGGATAACACGCTGTTAAATGGTCGTGGTCGGAGCAACCTGAAGAAAAACGCCGATGAAGCTCGCAAGCTGGCCGTGGAGCAACTCAAGCAAGTGCGTTACTTCTACAAACAAGCCCATTGGTTATTAAGTCGCTTCCCTGAAGGCAAACTTTGCAATGTGGAAGGTCTGGTCAAACTGGTGGACATCAAAGAGATCGAAACCGCTGACTGGAGCTTAACGCCTGGCCGCTATGTGGGTGTAGCACCAGAAAAAGTGGATGAAGATTTCGATTTTGAAGAAGCCGTGCGAGATATTCATATTGAGCTGCAGGGCTTAAATAATGAAGCCACAGAGTTGGCCGAAAAGATTGCCCGTAACTTTGAGGAGTTGGGGGTATGAGTTGGTCTGAAAAATCAATAGACCAGCTAGGGTTTGTATCCAGAGGTCGATCCAGACACAGGCCAAGAGACGCGGCTCACTTGTATGGTGGCCAGTATCCGTTTGTGCAAACTGGAGATGTTAAACACGCCGGGCTGTATTTAACAGATTACTCCCAGACTTACAGTGAGGAAGGCCTTGCTCAAAGTAAGTTATGGCCGGTTGGTACTCTGTGTATAACGATTGCCGCAAATATTGCGGATACATCCATTCTTGCTATTGATGCTTGTTTTCCTGATAGCGTAATAGGGTTTATCCCTGATTCAGAGAAAGCAGACGCCCGTTTTGTAAAATATCTTTTTGATGCTGTATTGAAGTTGCGTTATCGGCAATTCACGCAAGGAGCCGCACAGGATAATCTGAGCCAGGCAAAGCTACTGGCACTGAAATTTTTGGTGCCAGACGACGTAACAGAGCAGATAAGAATTGCCGACTTTATCGCAACCTACGACGACCTTATCGAAAACAACCGCCGACGTATTCAATTGCTAGAAGAATCCGCTCGCTTGCTGTATCAGGAATGGTTTGTTCACCTGCGCTTCCCCGGCCATGAGCAAGTTGAGATTACCGATGGTGTGCCGGAGGGGTGGGAGAAAAAGCCTCTCAAGCAAATCGCGACATTAAACTATGGAAAAGCACTTAAGGCCGAAGTACGTGTGCCAGGACCATTCCCTGTTTATGGTTCGAGTGGGGAGGTAGGGAGCCACGAGAAAGCGTTGGTGAAAGGGCCGGGGATTGTGGTTGGAAGAAAGGGCAATGTGGGAAGCGTCTATTGGGTCAATACCGATTTCTACCCTATTGATACGGTCTATTTTATTACCACTGAAGAGAGCAGTTTATTCTTGTATCACGCCCTACAAAACGTGCAGTTCATTAATACTGATGTCGCCGTGCCCGGCTTAAATCGAGATATGGCCTACAGTCGAGGAATTCTTATTCCTGACGACAAAAATTATGAGCGCTTTTTGTCGGAGGTTGCACCAATACAAGAACAAGTTAATAAGTTGCAGGATTACAACGGTAAGCTCGCCCAAGCCCGCGACCTGCTGCTACCCAAACTTATGAGCGGTGAGCTGGTGGTATGAGACTATGAACCGAATCGAGACCCTACAACATCTGAGGCCAGAACTGGCCATGTCAGTTCAATACCCCAATAAAGGAGTGTGCATATGGCTGATCTAAACCAGAGTCACACCTATACCAAGGCTCGCTTTTTTAAATGTGCCTTGCAGGTTAACCCTGTAGGCTACCTAAAATACCGTGGTCAGCAGCAAACACTTTCTGAGGATGAATATAACCAACAATTGCTGAATGCCGCACTGGAAGCCGGGATTGAAGTCATTGGCTTGGCCGATCATGGCTCGGTAAATGGCGTAGATTCGATAAGAGATTTATTTCGCAGGAATGGAATAGTCATATTTCCAGGTTTCGAGATCGCTTCCAGCGAGAAAATACATTTTGTCTGTTTGTTTGATGAGGCCAAAACGGCTCAGGAGTTAGAGCGAATCCTGGGTAGTCTGAGGCTATTAGACCCACAAGATGGCGTTCGCCCTTCTCGACTAAGTGCAGAGCAGCTAATTGACGAAATAAATCAGCAGGGTGGGTTTATATTTGCAGCACATTGCACAAACGCTAATGGGTTATTAAAGGTTGGCCAGATGAACCATGTCTGGAAGCATAAAGGACTGTTGGCGGCGCAGATTCCAGGGCCAATTGAAGACCTAAAGGGTGTAGAGGACGACTTCTACCGTAAGGTTTTCCTGAACAAGAATGCCGACTACCGCCGGGAACGGGAAATGGCCGCCATTAATGCTGCTGATGTGGCGAAGCCGGATGATATAAAAAATGATGGTGCTTCCTGCCTGATCAAAATGACCCGGCCCTGCTTTGCTTCCTTCAAGCAAGCATTTCTGGATGCGGGTTCCAGAGTGCGACTAAACTCTGACAAGCCAGAAAGCTATGCCTCTGCGATTGAGAAGATACGTTTCATCGGCGGATATTTGGATGGCGTGGATATCGAGTTATCCGAGCATTTAAATGCCGTTATTGGTGGCCGGGGAACGGGTAAATCCACCTTGCTGGAGTGCATTCGGTATGTCTTTGACTTGCAGCCTTTTGGTAAGGCGGCAAAAGCCCAACATGACGCCATTCTGAAGAATAACCTCGGCAACGAAAAGGGCATGGTAGAAGTGGTGGTTCGCTCTGCTGCTATGCATGGCCGTAAATTTGCTGTGAGTCGCAAGTATGGCAATCAGCCTGCTGTGATTGATGCAGACGGAAATATTTCGCCCTATCAGCCCAGGGACTTATTACCTGGTATTGAGCTTTATGGCCAGAACGAAATCTATGAAATGACTCGGGATGAGCAGAGTCGGAACCAATTGATTGAGCGCTTTCTGGAGGGTGATCATGAAAACTTTGATGCCGCCATAGAAAAAGTTTTATCGAGCCTCCAGAGCAACCGCGAATCCATCAAACGTGCACTCGTTCAGAAAAGCGATATTGAGACGGAAGTTGAGCGCTTGCCCAAACTTTTGGATCAGGCGAAACAGTTTCAGGAATTGGGCATTGATGAGAAGCTAAAAATCATTCCAAAGCTGGAAAAGGAAAAACAACTAAGCGGACGCATCAATGATGAAGTGAGCCGAGTCAAAGACGCCGTTAATACCCTCAAAGACAGTTTGCCCGATACTGTTTTCTTAAGTGATGCGAGCCTGGATGGCTTGCCACATGCTGAATTACTGAAGCAGCAACGTGATGTATTGGATGCACTCAAGGCCTCGCTGACTCAGACGGCTGAACAACTGGGGAAAATTGTATATGCATCCGAAGAAAAGCTACTACCTGTTCAGCAGCAGCTAATGGATAAGCAGTTGGCGGAAGAACAGCAATTGGAAAATGCCTTTAAGGAAATACCGGCGAGCCAGGGTAAAACCGGGCGGCAAATTGGCGCTGAGTACCAGACCCTGCTCAAACAAATTGAGCAGATTAGACCCAAGCAGACCACTCTGCAAAACCGGCAGGCGCAAATCGACGAACTCTATAAGCAACGCAAAAAACTCTTGTTGGAGCTGGATCAGCAAACCAGTGCCCGTGCCAGCGCCATGCAGAAATCGGTAAAACGGCTAAATCGTAAGCTCGATGAAAAAGTGCGGTTAAGTTTGAAATCTGAAGGTAATCGACAGCTCTTAGTCGATTTCCTGAGTGCATGCAATCTGGAGGGAGTGGGACCCAAGCGACTTGCCTGGGTGCTGGAAGGTGACTTCTCGCCTGCCAATCTTGCCGCAACTATACGGCAAGGAGAGGGAGATCTGACAGTTGGTTTTGGTATTACAGACACTGTAGTGAGAGCGCTGTGCCGTTTACCAGAATACAAGTTACTGGAGCTGGAGGAGCTTGTTATCCCCGACACCATGGCTATCGAGCTTAATGTTGCTCATGGTGAACAAGAAGCCGTATTCCGTCCAATTGAAGACTTATCCACCGGCCAGCAATGCACGGCGGTGCTGCACTTGCTGCTATTGGATAACCTGGACCCACTGATTCTCGATCAGCCTGAGGATAACCTGGACAATGCGTTTATTGCAGAGCGCATCGTTTCCGAGTTGCGCAGAGCAAAGTTAAGCCGTCAGTTCCTGTTTGCTACCCATAACGCCAATATTCCGGTGTTTGGCGATGCCGAATGGATTGGTGTGCTCAGCGTTGAAGACAATAAAGGGCAGATTCTTCCACAACAGCAGGGCGCAATCGACGTGCCGGAAGTGCAAACATTGGCGGCTGATATTCTGGAAGGTGGAAAAAGCGCTTTCAATCAACGTCGGGAAAAATACGGCTTTAATTGAGTGCCCCTTTTAACTGTATGCGAGCGGGCCTTAGGAGAACACCATGTTAAAGACTGAATTGCTTGAGATCATCGCCAATGGCGAAAACTCTGGTGTCGAGTTCAAGCGCGATGATATTCGCCCGGAGCAATTGGCAAAAGAGGTAGCCGCCATGGCCAACTTTCAGGGCGGGAGGTTGCTGTTGGGTGTGGAAGACGATGGCTCGATTACCGGTATTCAGCGGGAGAACCTTGAAGAATGGGTAATGAACGTCTTTCAAGGCAAGATTCACCCGATGATTTTGCCTTTCTACGAAGAGGTTCGGCTGGATGATGGAAAAGCGGTCGCTATCATCAGCTTTCCCGTAGGAATTTCTAAGCCTTATGTGGTGCGTGATCGTGGCCGGGAAGAAGTCTATATCCGGGTCGGCTCAACGTCTCGGTTGGCCACCAGAGAGCAACAGATGCGACTTTTCGAGCTAGGGGGCTTGTTGCACACCGAGGTTATGCCTGTGCCCCGCACTGATTTTAATAGCTTGGATGATGCACGGTTAATCAACTACATCAAAGACATTCTGCGCGACCCTGAAGTACCCAAAACGGTCGATGAATGGCAAGCCCGACTATTGGGGCTGGGCTTTTTAACCGAGGCGTCGGGCACTGTGTGTTGCACCATTGCTGGCTTGGTTTTGTTCGGAAAAAGCCCGCGTCGCTATCTCAAGCAGGCTGGCCTGAGAGTATTGGCTTTTAACAGTGATGATAAGCAATACCAGGCTGCGCTGGACGATATTATTGACGGTCCCATGGTAGGTCGCTGGGACACTGAAAATGGCGAACGACGACTGGTTGATGGCGGTATCATCGAGCGGTTTATGGGTGCCATGGAACCGTTTATTTCTCAGGATGGCAACGAGATTGACGAGGGGCTGCGGCGCGAAACCAAATGGTTCTATCCGCTTGAAGCGGTTCGGGAATCATTGGTCAATGCTCTCGCCCATCGTGATTGGACGCGCTTCGTAGAAATAGAGGTGGCCAGTTATGCTGACCGCTTTGAAGTGATTAGCCCCGGAGCGCTACCGAACTCGATGACTGTCGAGAAAATGAAAGCAGGCCAGCGTTCGCCCAGAAACACCATTGTGATGGAAGTGCTGCGCGATTACGGCTATGTGGATTATCGAGGTATGGGGGTCAGAACCAAAATTGTCCCGCTGACACGCCAGTTGACCGGGAAAGACCCCGAGTTCGTGGTAACGGATGACTATCTGAAGACTATTTTGTATAGGTGATTATGAACCGGACAGAAGCTCAACAACTGCTGCAAACCGCGCTAGCCAATCCTGCCGCCGAGTTCCGAGATGGTCAGTGGGAAGCCATTGATGCCTTGGTGAATCATCGGCAAAAGCTGTTGGTGGTGCAGCGTACCGGTTGGGGTAAAAGCTCGGTTTACTTTATTAGCACCAAGATTTTTCGTGACCGAGGCATGGGGCCAACGATAATCGTCTCGCCTTTGTTGGCATTGATGCGCAACCAGATTGAATCGGCCCAGCGTTTGGGCATTGTTGCTGAAACCATGAATTCCACCAATCAAAGCGATTGGCAGGCGGTGACGCAACGCATTCTGAACAATCAAATCGACTGTTTGCTGATTTCCCCTGAGCGTTTGGCTAACGACAGTTTTATCGAGACAGTGTTGCAGCCCATTGCCGACCGTATCGCCTTGATGGTGATTGACGAAGCACACTGTATTTCTGACTGGGGTCATGACTTTCGCCCCGATTATCGCCGCATCGTAAACATTCTGCGCCAGTTGCCCGCCAACACGCCGGTGCTGGGTACTACAGCGACAGCCAATAATCGTGTCGTTGCGGATATTCAAACTCAGCTTGGAAATATTCAAATTCACCGTGGCCCCTTGGCTCGTGAAAGCCTCGCACTGCAAACCATGGTATTGCCTGATCAGGCGTCCCGTTTGGCCTGGTTGGCGCAGGTGATACCCATGTCGCAGGGCACGGGGGTTGTTTACACCTTAACGGTACGAGACGCCGAACAGGTGGCTGAATGGTTGGTTGCTAATGGAATAGACGCTAAGGCATATCACGGTAGCGTTGAAGCCAATGGTTTTGAAAACAGCAACGCCTACCGCCAGCATCTTGAGGAATTGCTTCTCAATAACCAGTTAAAAGTATTGGTGGCCACCACAGCCTTGGGAATGGGTTACGACAAACCGGATTTAAGCTTCGTTATTCATTATCAGGCACCGGGTTCTATCGTCGCCTATTACCAGCAGGTGGGCCGTGCCGGGCGTGGTATTGATCATGCGGTTGGCGTGTTGATGTCGGGTGTCGAAGATCAGGATATTCACGAGTTTTTCCGGGAGTCGGCCTTTCCGTCAGAGGCGCAGGTAAATGAGATTTTGCAGGTGTTGGAAAGCAGCGATGGATTGCCGCTCCGCAGCATCGAAGAACAAACCAACCTGCGTCATGGCCAAATTGAAAAAGTGCTGAAGCTGCTGAGCGTGGAAAACCCGGCTCCTGTCATCAAAGACGGCAGCCGTTGGGTCAGAACCTCAGTGCGCTATCAAATGGATCATGCTCGAATTTCTCACTTAACCGGGCAGCGTGTGCAGGAATGGCAAGAGGTGCAGGCGTATCTGGATGATGCTGGCTGCAAAATGACGTTTCTACGCCGGGCGCTGGATGATCTCGATCCTACGCCATGCGGTAACTGTTCGTCTTGTTTGGGCCAGCCTGTTATCAATGCAGCGGTTGATCCTGCTTTGGCACACCGTGCAGGCACCTTCCTCAAGCACGCGGAAATGGTAATCGCCCCAAAAGCACAGGTGGCGGCCAATGCGTTTCTGGAATACGGCTTTCGCGGCAATTTACCCCAGCAACTTCGCGCACAGGAAGGCCGTGTTTTATCCCGCTGGGGTGATGCCGGTTGGGGGCGGACAGTTGCCGACAACAAGCATGCCGGGCGTTTCAGTGATGAATTGGTAGAAGCCATGGCGGAAATGATTCAGCAGCGCTGGCAGCCCAATCCTGCACCGCAGTGGGTGTGTTGCGTACCATCGCTTAATCATCCTGAATTGGTGCCCGATTTTGCAAGCCGACTGGCTGCACGATTGGGTCTGCCGTTTTTGGATGCAGTTAGTAAAGTCAGAGACAACCAGCCGCAAAAAGGCCAGCAGAATCGCTTCCACCAATGTCGCAATCTGGATGGTGCGTTTGCTGTGACTCAGCTTTATAAGGCGCAATCGGTTTTGTTAGTGGATGACATCGTGGATTCCGGCTGGACGCTGACCGTCATCGCGGCTCTCTTACAGCAAGCAGGCAGTGGTGTCGTATATCCAGTTGCGCTGGCTTCATCTTCGGTGAAAGACTCATGAATGTATCTCACTTTTCTACGGCTGATAGCTCATTGTCACCCACAGCGCAAGCGACCTTGCTGCTGACCAGCTACTTTTCAAAAGCCAGCAGCGAAAGCGCAAAGCCGCTGACTAATTCGGAATGGGGCCGCTTTGCCTTGTGGTTAAAAGAAAAGTCCACCACACCAGCCGATCTGTTGGTTTCCGACCCAAAAGCCCTGCTGCAAGGCTGGCACGATGCGCGTATCAGTGCGGAGCGAATCATTGAATTGCTGAACCGTGGCCACAGCCTCGCACTGGCCATGGAAAAATGGCAGCGGGCTGGCCTGTGGGTGGTGACCCGTTCTGATCCAGAATATCCAAGGCGCTTTAAACAACGGCTGAAAACAGATTCTCCGCCAGTACTGTTCGGTTGTGGTAACAAAGCTTTGTTGAATGCAGGTGGCTTGGCGGTTATTGGCTCGCGCAATGCCAATGCGTCTGATCTGGCTTTTACCGATCAAGTAGGTGCGAAAGCAGCAAAAGAGGGTATTGCTATTGTCTCTGGTGGTGCTCGGGGTGTCGATGAAGCGGCGATGCTGGGTGCCATGAAACAAGGCGGCGTCGTGATAGGTGTGATGGCGGATAGCCTGCTAAAAGCAGCGATCAGCAGCAAGTGGCGCAAAGGCTTGATGGATGGCCATGCTGTGTTGGTATCCCCTTTCTACCCCGAGGCAGGGTTCAGTGCAGGTAATGCCATGGCCCGCAACAAATACATCTATTGCCTGGCGGACAGCTCTCTGGTGATTCATTCTGGCAAAAAAGGCGGCACACTCAATGGCGCAGAAGAAAACTTGAAAAAGGCTTGGGTGCCAACTTGGGTTAAACAGACCACCGACAAAGATGCGGCCAATGCGGATTTGGTCGCTAAAGGTGGCCACTGGCTGGAGGCCGATACTCAAGCCTTCAAGGTTGCGGATTTAATGAGCAATGAATGTGACCGTGAGAGCCAGGTGAAGGAACCAATGGGCGATCTCTTTTCCATGCCTGATCCGCCTGAATTGTTTGCTGAGGTTAAGTCTATTCCTGCGCCAGAATCAGAGCCTGAAAAAGAATTTGTCAAACCAGGGACTAAGAGTGTCGTTAACGAAAAGCAGGCGAATATTGATGCTGATTCAGAACGGGGTGTAGAAAGAGAAGCCGCACTATTGGCCTCTGTCGATTTCTATCAGCTGTTTGTATCCGAGCTGCAACGCTTGGCAGATAAACCAGTGACTGTCGATGAGATGATTGAATGCACTCAACTTCATAAGTCTCAGATAACGGAATGGCTGAAACGTGCTGTTGATGATGAGATAGTGAAGAAACTCAATCGCCCTGTACGTTATCAAGTCAAGAACAAGAAATAGAAGGATTTTCTCATGGCCATGACTGAAGAAACCCTGGTTCAGGAAGTCACCGCAGACTACTTGCTGAATCAATTGCAGTGGGATGAATCTGTCCTGGGCATGTATGAAAAGCTTGGCAGGGAGGGTGATTTAGGTCGGTTTTCAGAGCAAGAGGTGGTGTTAACCCGCTATTTGGGCGAGAAACTGATTGAGCTCAACCCTGGCTTGCCGGATGTCGCCTACCAAGAGGCATTGCGAGTTGTCTGTGAAACGCCATCGTCCGCCAACATTATTGCTGTCAATAAGGAGAAGTATTCCCTCCATAAGAATGGCGTGGAAGTGAGCTTCCACAATGAAAAAGGTGAGCGGGTAAAGAAGCGACTGCGGCTGTTTGATTTTGATAATTACGAAAAGAACCACTTTCTACTGGTCAGAGAGTTTTGGATTAAAGGCGATATTTATCGGCGCCGGGCAGACCTTGTCGGCTTTGTAAACGGCATTCCGCTGTTGTTTATGGAGGTGAAAAACGTTCACAAGGATATCCGTGCTGCCTATGAGCAAAATCTTGCGGACTACAAAGACACAGTTCCGCACCTGTTTTATCACAATGCCTTTATTATCTTGGGCAATGGTATTGACGCCAAGATTGGCTCGATTTCCAGTAAATTTGAGCATTTCAACGACTGGAAGCGATTGAAAGAGAATGAACCAGGCGTTGTGGATATGGAGACCTTGCTGAAGGGGACCTGCTCTAAGCCCAACCTTATGGACATCTTTGAAAACTTCACCCTGTTTGACCAGAGCTCTGGCCGTTTGGTGAAAATCGTTGCCCGCAATCACCAATACCTTGGTGTCAATCGTGCTATTGATGCTGTGGTAAATCGTGGCGAGCGCTTGGGTAAGTTGGGGGTTTTCTGGCATACCCAGGGCTCAGGCAAGTCGTACTCGATTGTATTTTTCGCCCAGATGGTGCATCGAAAGCTAGGTGGAAACTATACCTTTTTGGTGTTAACGGACCGCGAGGATTTGGACGCGCAAATTTATAAAACTTTTGCAGGTTGTGGCTTGGTCGATAACGATAAAGACCCGTGCCGAGCGGATAGCGGGAAAGACCTCAAGGCACTGATCGGCCAGCAAAAAGCTTTTGTGTTCACCCTCATTCAAAAATTTAACGAAAAAGTCGACCCTAAAAAGCCTTATTCCGAGCGCGATGACATTATCGTTATTACCGACGAAGCTCACCGCACGCAATATGGCACCTTGTCGTTAAACATGCGCAACGCCTTGCCCAATGCCAGCTTTATCGGCTTTACCGGTACGCCATTATTTAAAGATGATGAGATTACCAAGAAGGTTTTTGGTGATTACGTTTCTACCTATGATTTCCAGCGGGCTGTCGAGGATAAGGCGACAGTGCCCTTGTACTACGATGCCCGTGGTGAAGAGTTGGTATTTACCGATGAAGATGGCAACGAGCACACGGTTGCCGACCCAAAAGGCATCAATGAGCGCATTGCGGAAAAGCTGGATGAGTTGGAAATCGAGGATGTAGACGTTCAGCAAAGGTTGGAGCGAGAGCTGAAGCGTGATTATCACATTATCACTGCAACCAGCCGACTGGATCAGATAGCACGTGACTTCGTGGCTCACTATGCCAACGCTTGGGAAACCGGCAAGGCGATGTTTGTGTGTCTCGACAAGATCACTTGTGTACGAATGCACAAGTTGATCGATTTTTACTGGCAACAGGAAATCAAAACCAAAGAAAAAGCACTTGCGTTGGCTGCGGATGAGCAGGACTTGGCCTGGCGAGAGCGCCAATTGGCGTGGATGAAAGAAACGCTGATGGCGGTTGTGGTCAGTGAGGAGCAAGGTGAAGTTGCCAAGTTCGAAAAATGGGGGCTGGATATAAAACCTCACCGCCAGTTGCTCAAAGCCGGATTTGAGCTGGCTGATGGCTCTCGACTGGACATGGAGGAGGCCTTTAAATCCAGCGAGCACCCATTCAGAGTAGCTGTTGTATGTGCGATGTGGTTAACCGGCTTCGATGTACCAACACTTTCTTCTCTTTATTTGGACAAGCCTCTGAAGGCTCATACATTGATGCAAGCCATTGCCAGGGCAAATCGCGTAGCGGAAGGCAAAAACAATGGTTTGATCGTGGATTACTGCGGAATACTGAAAAATCTGCGTAAAGCTTTGGCGACCTTCGCCGGTGCTGGCGATGAGGGGCACGGCGGCGGTGAGGGCGAAAATGAACCCGCCAAGCCTAATGAAGAGTTGCTGGAAAGTCTGAATGAGTCGATCAGCTTTGTAGCCGAGTTTTTTCGAAAGTATGATTTTGAACTAATTCGGATTATCACAGAAACAGGCTTTGCCAAAAATGCAGCGATTGCTCAGGCCAAGGAAGTCATCAATCAAAATGACGAAACAAGAAAACGTTTTGAAGTAATGGCACGAGAGGTGTTCAGCAAGTTTAAGGCCTGTATTAATGTTCCAGGTGTTAATGGCTATCGTGATTTGCGTGATGCCATAAATGTACTTTATAAGAGTTTGCAGGCCGATAAAGAGAAAGCTGACATCTCCGGCATCATGAAAGAGCTATACGAGATTGTTGACGGTAGTATCGATACCACACATAAAGTCAAAGAACCGAAACCGGATGATGATCGAATTTACGATATCAGCAAGATAGATTTTGAACGGCTCCACCAGGAGTTTTCTAGATCGGAGCGAAAGAATACAACAGTGCAATCGCTTAAGGCTGCGGTTGAGAAGAAGCTAGCTCGGCTCATGATGCAGAACCCGTTACGTACCGATTATCAAGAGCACTACGAAAAATTGGTTAAGGAATATAACCAGGAAAAGGATCGCGTTGTAATTGAGAAAACCTTTGAGGCGCTGTTAAAGCTCAATGAAGAGCTTTCCCATGAAGAGAAGCGCGCTATAAGAGAAGGCCTAGATGAAGAGTCCTTGGTATTGTTTGATCTGTTAAGTAAACCGAATTTGCAGCCAAAAGAGATCGCCAAGATCAAACAGGTTGCCACTACTTTGTTGGCAATGCTAAAGGCAGAGCGGCTGAAAGTTGCGAACTGGCAGCAGAAAGAATCGACTCGCGATGCGGTTAAGCAGCAGATATTTGATTTTCTTTACGATGAACGAACAGGGTTGCCGGTTGAGCAATATGAAGAAAATGAGATTTCAAATATCACTGAAAGGGTGTTTCTTCACATATATCGGGCGTACCCCGAACTGCCTTCGCCCATTTATGGGTGAAAAATTACGCGGAGTTACGCATGTGGTGCGTAATTTATTGAAAAGTAGCCTGAGTTGACTTGGACTCAAACAGTCCGATCGCTGGGCCTCTCATTAATTACATTTACCCCGGCGAGGGGGGGGATTTCCCTTCTGAATAGTATGGTTGGGGTAGGATCAGGTAGAAATTAGTCAATCTTGGGATTTTTATAAACTTTTCCTATAAAATGACTTATAGATTTTTGATAAAAATGACCCGAATTAGGTAGGTGTAGGCAGGTGTTTTTATAATGTTTTCCTATAATCCACAGTAAAATACCATAATTATTTGAAGTTAGGTAATACCAGATTTTCGCAGGTGCTTTTGAACGCCTGCTCGATGCGCTTTTCCCAAGCATCTATACGTTTAGCCTAAAAAGGCCAAATCTTAACCAAAATTGGTGTAAA
>CETN01010771.1_pt1 | contig 27478 bp, 33 predicted proteins | sample 531301 | NCBI WGS metagenome assembly CETN01 (sample SAMEA2622656, study PRJEB7988) | marine metagenome | isolation source: saline water (ENVO:00002010), including
TGGTCGCTAAACGCAGATTTGATGATGCTGTTGATAGTTATCACACATTGATAACAGAGGGTAGACCAAATGAGGGTGATTTAATATATTTTCCTTTAATGAAAGCATTTTTTGAGATACAGTTTGTTCAAGATCAAGAACCATTTTTTCAATTAGGTCAATTACCAGTTTATAAGTTACAGTGTACTAGATTTGAATATGCATCACAAAAAATTGACACAGGTATTGAAGAGTTAGATGCATTAGAAGATGGCGTATCATTAGATCAATTACACTTTCAAGTTGAATTAGAAGAAGGCACTTTGGATGATTCAACGACCTCATATCTATTATTAGAAAATGATAGTGCAGACGGAAGAAAACAATATTTTATAAATGAAGATTATAATATTCAAACACAAACACCGTATGCAGATAATTTAGATCTAGATAGTGAGGCAGGTTTTGATACAGCGAGTGTTAGTGATGATATATTAGATTTCACAGAGCGTAATCCATTTGGAGAGGTAGACTTTTAATGTTCGGTAAATTTTTCTATAATGAAGGTATGAGAAAATGCACAATTGCATTCGGTGCCATATTCAACAAAATACAAATACAAAGAACTGATGCAAATGATAATGTTGTTCAAAGCATACCTGTGCCGTTAGCATATGCACCAAAAGAAAAATTTCTTGTTAGACTTCAACAACAACCTAATTTACAAGATGATGGTAAAGTATCTATTACTTTACCTAGAATGAGTTTTGAAATTAAAAGTATCGCATATGATTCATCACGAAAATTAACAAGAATGCAAAAATTCAGAACAGTAAAAAGTAATATTGATGGTAAAGTTTTAAATTTTAATTACACGCCTGTGCCTTATAATATAGGTTATGATTTGAATATTTACACAAAAACTGCTGAAGGTGGTTTACAAATTGTAGAACAAATACTACCTTTTTTTCAACCTGATTATACCGTAACTATAAATGTTGTGCCTGAATTAAATATTAAAAGAGATGTGCCGATTGTTTTAGGTAATGTTTCTTATGAAGACAATTATGATGGAAATTTTACCACAAGAAGAGCAGTTGTATATACAATATCCTTTACTGCTAAAACATATCTATACGGACCAGCACAAACACAGAAAACTATTAAAAGTGTTCAAAGTGATTTATATACAAACACAGATACTACAAACAAAGCAAGAGAGGAAAGAATTGTTGTTGTACCAAATCCTACCTCAGCAGACGCAGATGATGACTTTGGGTTCACCACAACTATAAGTAATTTTGAAGACGGTAAAATTTATAGTGTAACAAGAGATGAAGATGTCTAAAATGGAAGATAATTTGAATGATATATTGGGTATTGATTCTAAAGAAATAAAAACTGAAGATTTCAAAGCACCAACTGTTAGAAAAGATGACAGTAAAAAAGACGATATTGATAATGACTATGTTAACAGCAGAGAAAATTATTATGAACTTATTGAAAAAGGTCAAAAAGCAATAGATGGTATTTTAGATATCGCTAAAGAGGGTCAACACCCTAGAGCATATGAAGTTGCAGGTCAGTTAATAGGTCAAGTCGCTATTGTTACAGACAAATTACAAGACTTACAAAAGAAATTAAAAGATCTAAAGCAAGTACCAAGAAATGCAAGTGCTAATATAAAAAATGCTTTATTTGTTGGTTCGACTGCTGAATTACAAAAGATGTTAAAAAATGAAAACAATGAAAGCGAAAAACAAGTTAAAGAAGTCAAAGATATTCAAGATAAGTGATTTGAATTATGTTAAGCATGGTTTAATTTTGAATGATCTTCTTGAGTCTAAAGAATTAATAAATCCTATAGAAGTGAGAATAGACAAACATACTGGTACTATGGGTGCGTGTGGCACACCATATTTTAAAAAACATTTTTGTGTTTTTAGAGGTAGCAGACGAGTTACAACTGCAATTAAGTTAGGATACACACATATTGAAGGAGTATTAGTTGACTGACGCATATTTAGGTAATCCAAATTTAAAAAAAGTAAACACACCTGTTGAGTTTACAAAAGATCAAATATCAGAATATCAAAAGTGTTCTAAAGATCCTTTGTATTTTATGTTAAATTATGTTCAAATAGTTTCACTAGATAAAGGTTTAGTGCCTTTTGATATGTACGATTTTCAAAAACATATTGTTAGAACGATACATGATAATAGATTTACAATATGTAAATTACCTAGACAATCAGGTAAATCAACAACCACAATATCATATTTACTTCATTATGCATTATTTAATCCTAATTCTAGTTTGGCAATACTTGCGAATAAATCATCAACTGCTAGAGATATATTGGGTAGATTACAATTAGCGTATGAAAATTTACCTAAATGGTTACAGCAAGGTGTTATAAATTGGAATAAAGGTAATATAGAACTAGAGAATAAATCAACAATTGTTGCCGCCGCAACTTCATCATCTGCTATCAGAGGTGGTTCATATAACATTATATTCTTAGATGAGTTTGCATTCGTACCAGCAAATATCGCCGAGCAGTTTTTTAGTTCTGTATATCCAACAATCTCATCTGGTAAAAATACAAAAATGATTATCGTTTCAACACCACATGGTATGAATATGTATTACAAATTGTGGACTGATGCTGTGAATAAACAAAATGATTATATACCTATCGAAGTGCATTGGTCAGAAGTTCCAGGTAGAGATGAAAAATGGAAAGAAGAAACTATAAGAAACACATCTGAAGAGCAATTTCAGTCAGAATTTGAGTGTGAATTTTTAGGTTCAATTGACACACTAATAGCACCAAGTAAAATAAAAGCAACACCACATATACCTGCATTAACATCAAAAGGTGGTTTACAGATGTTTCACAAACCTGAAAAAGATAAAACTTATGTGTGTACAGTTGATGTTGCTAGAGGCACAACAAAAGATTATTCAGCGTTTATAATATTTGATGTTACTAAAATACCATACACAGTTGTAGCAACTTACAAAAATAATGAGGTTAAACCTTTTATCTTTCCTAGTATTATAGAAAAAGCATGTAAAGGTTTTAATAACGCACATGTTTTAGTTGAAGTAAATGATTTAGGTCAACAGATATCAGATACAATGCAATATGAATTAGAATATGAAAATATGTTAATGACTACACAAAGAGGTAGAGCAGGTCAAGTATTAGGTGCTGGATTTAGTGGTAGAGGCACATCTATTGGTGTGCGTATGACTAAACAGATAAAAAAAATAGGTTGTTCAGGTTTTAAAACTTTGATAGAGTCTGATAAAATGATTGTAAATGACTTCAATATTATAGAAGAAATGTCAACTTTCTCAAGACGAGGTAATAGTTGGATGGCAGAAGAGGGTTGTAATGATGATTTAGTTATGTGTCTAGTTATATTTGGGTGGTTATCAAATCAAGAATATTTTAAAGAAATGACAGATTCTAATATTAGGGCACAGATTTACGAAGAACAAGCACATTTAGTAGAACAAGATATGGCACCTTTTGGTTTTATAGATGATGGTCTACCCGAAGAAGAAAAACCATTTACAGATGAATATGGCACAGTATGGAATCCTGTAATTCGTAAAGGTATGTAGTTCAAAAAGCACTAATTATAAATAGTTTAAAATGATTTTAACTATGGGCGTATTAATAGTACGAAACTTGATAAATTAATTTAGAGGAGAAAACCTATGGCATTTCAAGTATCACCAGGTGTTCTCGTACAGGAATTAGATTTAACCAGAGTTATTCCTGCTGTATCGACTTCAATTGGCGCCTTTGCTGGAGAGTTTAGACAAGGTCCTGTTGATGAGATAGTTACTGTTTCAAGTGAACAGCAATTAACAGAGCAGTTTGGAAAACCTGACGCAAATAACTTTGAAGATTATTTTAGTGCCGCCAACTTTTTGCAGTACACAAATAATTTAAAAGTAGTACGAGTCACAAATTCAGGTCTTCTGAACGCAAGTACAGATGGCACTGGAACATTAATAAAAAACACAGACGATTATTTACTTAATTTTTCAGCAGGTGAGGGCGTAGTAGGCACATTTGCCGCCAGAACTGCTGGAGCATGGGGTAATAACTTACAAGTATCAACTTGTCCTAGTGCAACTGCATATGAGCAAGAGGGTGCTACAACATTAAATGATACCGTTTCAGTTGGGGACACAACAATAACAGTAGCAGACGGTGCCACTTTAAATGTTGGCGATATCATATCAATTTCATCAACCGCCGCAACCAATGACTATGATGATGGAGAGCAGTATAGAATTACAGCGATATCAACAAATGATGTAACTTTAGTTCAACATCCTAGAGGTCAAAACGGTATTAAAAAAGCATATTCAAATGGTGCTAATATTAGACGAAGATGGAAGTATTACGATCAAGCAGGTATAGACGGTGCACCAGGCACTTCACCTTATGTATTAGACAGAGGTGGTTCAAATGACGAAATACATGTTGTGGTAATTGACGAAGATGGTGGACTTTCAGGTGTGCCAGGTACTGTAATTGAAGTTTTCAGTGGAGTATCAAAGGCGGCAGACGCTAAAACACCTCAAGGTGCATCTAATTATTATCCTGATGTTATTTACAATCAATCTCAAAATATCTATTGGATGGATCATAATACATCTGGTACAAATTGGGGCAGTAACGCCTCTGGCACAACTTTTACTGCTGTAAATACACCTACTTTAGAAAGTTTATCTGCTGGTGCTGATGGTTCAACTAGAACTGTTGCAGAATTAAAAACAGCATTTGATAAATTTGTTGATGCTGAAACAGTAGATTTTTCACTTATCATAGCAGGTAAATGCACTGCAACGCATGTTGATAACTTAATATCAATAGCAGAATCTAGAAAAGATTGTGTTGTATTTGCGTCACCTGAGAGATCAGATGTGGTAAATGTGACTAATTCTAACACACAATTGTCAAATGTCAAGGCATTTTTTGATAGTATAGCATCATCATCATATGTTGTATTTGACAGTGGTTACAAATATCAATATGATAAATACAATGATCAATTTCGATTCGTACCATTAAACGGAGATATAGCAGGTCTATGTGCGAGAACAGATTTAACTAATGACACATGGTTTTCACCTGCTGGTTTAAATAGAGGTATAATTAGGGGTGCAGTGAAATTAGCGTTTAATCCTAATCAAGCACAGAGAGATGTATTATATCCTGCAAGAATAAATCCAGTTGTAACTTTTCCTGGTCAGGGAACTTTACTATTTGGAGATAAAACAGGTTTATCTTCACCGAGTGCATTCGATAGAATAAATGTTAGAAGATTATTCATAACAATGGAAAAAGCAATATCAACAGCATCAAAGTTTCAACTTTTTGAGTTTAATGATGAATTCACAAGGGCACAGTTTAGAAACTTAGTTGAACCTTTCTTGAGAGAAGTTCAAGGTAGAAGAGGTATAACTGATTTCTTAGTTCTCTGTGATGAAACTAATAACACAGCAGATGTTATTGATAGAAATGAGTTCCAAGCAGAAATATTTGTCAAACCTAATAGAAGTATTAATTTTATAACATTGAAATTCGTTGCTACCAGAACTGGTGTAGCATTCGAAGAAATTGCAGGTTAGGGGGTAAACAATGGCAAATATATCAGATTTTAAAGCAAGACTCTCAGGTGGAGGTGCAAGACCTAATCAGTTTAAAATTGTATGTCCTTTTCCTGGGTTTTCACAAGTTGGTGGTGAAATAGAAGATATGGCGTTTTTATGTAAGGCGGCATCTATACCAGCAATGACAATTGCTCCAATTAGTGTTCCATTTAGAGGTAGGGATATAAAAATCGCTGGAGATAGAGGATCATTTCCAGCATGGTCAACTACTGTATTAAATGACACTGATTTTAAATTAAGAAATGCTTTTGAGAGATGGCAAAACGGTATCAACAACATGACAGATGGAGAGGGTTTAACAAATCCTGCTGATTATCAAGTTGATTTATTTATAGATCAATTAGATAGAAATGGTACAACTATAAAGTCATATACTTTAAGAGGTTGTTTTCCAACTGACATTCAAGCAATCGCTTTAGATTACGGAACGAATGACTCAATTGAAGAGTTTGTTGTTGAGTGGAATTACCAATTCTTCGAGGCATCAGGAACCACTACTTAAAAAACCTAATAAATAGTGATATAGGAGATAAATTATGGCAGAGTTATTTGGTTTTCAAATAAGTAGGATTAAGAAACAAGCAGACCCAAAGCAAAGTTTCACAACCACCCAAGCAGATGACGGTACTCAAACCGTCAATGCTGGTGGTTACTTTGGAACTTTCCTTGATATGGATGCGACTGCTAAGACTGAGGCAGACTTAGTTCGAAGATATAGAGAGATCGCTATACACCCAGAATGTGACATGGCGATAGAAGACATAGTAAACGAGGCAATCGTTGCAAATGAAATGCGTGATCCAGTTAGAGTTAATCTAGAAGGTTTACCGTTCGGTAAAGATGTAAGACGAAAAATAGAAACAGAGTTTAAAGAAATATTAAGACTTATGAACTTCAATGTTAAAGGTCATGATATTTTTAGAAGATGGTATGTTGATGGTAGAATTTTTTATCAAAAATTAATTGATAGAAAAGATCCTACAAAAGGTATTACTGAATTAAAATATATTGACCCTAGAAAAATTAAAAAAATTAGAGAAATAAAAAAAGTAAGACCTAGTGGTAGTTCAACATTAACTGTTGTTGATGAATACATTGAGTATTTTTTATTTAATGAAAAAGGAGTTTCACAAGCAAGTGCAGGTTCTGGTATTAAAATAGCACCAGATACAATAGCATTTTGTCCTTCAGGTTTAGTAGATCAAAATAAACAAAATATGGTCTTATCATATTTACATAAAGCAATTAAACCTGTTAATCAATTAAGAATGATAGAAGATGCAGTTGTTATTTACAGAATAGCAAGGGCACCTGAAAGAAGAATATTTAAAATAGATGTAGGTAATTTACCTAAACAAAAAGCAGAACAATATTTAAGAGATGTTATGGCAAGATATAGAAACAAACTTGTTTATGACGCATCAACTGGTGAGGTTAGAGATGACAGAAATTATATGTCAATGTTGGAAGATTTTTGGTTACCGTCCAGAGAGGGTGGAAGAGGTACTGATATTACTACTTTGCCTGGCGGTCAAAATTTAGGTGAAACATCAGATATAGAATATTTTCAAAAAAAGTTATATAGATCACTTAATGTACCTGTTAGTAGATTAGAATCTCAAGATGGTTTTAGTTTAGGTCGAGCATCAGAAATATCTAGAGATGAATTAAAGTTTACAAAATTTGTACAGAGATTGAGAAAAAGATTTACTGAATTGTTTAATGATATATTAAAAACACAATTAATACTTAAAAATATAATCGCTGAAGAAGATTGGTATGCAGTATCACAAACAATTCAATATGATTATTTGCAAGATGGTCATTTTGCAGAATTAAAAGATACAGAATTATTAAGAAACAGATTAGATTTGGCGGCAACTATGCGTGATTATGTAGGTAAATATTATTCAGTTGAATACATAAGAAAACATATCTTGAAACAAAACGAGAAAGATATTGACGATATGGATAGACAAATCAAGAAAGAAATTGATGATGGTATTATTGCCTCACCAGATGAACAAAGTACAGGAGAATATTAATGAGTGAAGAAGTAAAAAGTTTTATTAACAATGTTCAAAATAATAACAATGTTGATGCAGGTCAAGATTTCAAAGATGCTATTAGGGCAAAAGTTGGTGACGCCCTAGATGCTAGACGAAAAGAGATGTCACAAAATTTATTTAAAGCACAGAATGATGAATTTGAAGAGGCACCACACAATGAACCTAAACCTGAAGTAGCAGATACAGGTTCTTTTGCACCTGATGGATCTGTTATAAATAGTAGTGATGAAACAAAAATAGATATGGATTTAAGAGATGCAGACAATAAGCAAAATGATTAAAGAAAATAAATTGTTTACAGGAAAAGTTTTCAATAAATTACAACCTAGAGAAAAAGATGCACTTGAAGAGATTATCAAGTTTACAGATGAAGATAAGGTTAAAGAAGACTTCATGACTAAAATGGACAAGTGGATTGATATTTGTTGCGAAAAACATAATATAGATAAAAATAGAATGCAAAACATAATAGATGATCAAATCAACGAAAGTGTAGGGGAGATTATATGAGTAGAACAATAAAAGTCAAAGGGAGTGTTATTAACAATCCTGATGGTAACAATATAGGTAATGCACATTTTGTACATTGTGTTGCAACCGGTGGTACTCAAACAGGTGTTGTTAAAAATGCTGATGGCGATACATTAGGTCAATTTTATTTACATTCAGCAGGTGACTCTATAATTATAGAAAAATCAACAACTGATACGATAACATTAGCAGATGGACACGCAAGTGCTTGTGCGCCTAGAAGTTAATGCAGTTATATCATAGGTATTTAAAACTACCTTTTAATTTTGAGAAACCTACATTATATGATAGCATTGAATTAAAAGATTACTGTGAATTTATTTATTTTAAAGATGAGGATTTATTAACTGAACCAATATTAAATTTTATTGATAGCATTGGACTTTATAGAATACAAACTAATTCAGTCTATTCAGCACCAAAAGATGGTATTCGTATTCACAGCGATACACCTGATTTATCAGATAAAGTAAAATTAAGTTTCAGTTGGGGTTCACCTGATAGTAAAACTATTTGGTGGGAACCAAAAAATAAAAAGAAAGTTAAAGTTGTTAATTTTTATGATAGTCACATGACAAGAACTGTAAAGTGTAGTAAAATAAAGATGGTGACTATACCAGAAAGAATTAGATTATTTTTAAAAGGTAAAAAATTAGGTCCTTTAACAAAATATGCTTGTATAAAAGAAAAGTATTGTGATAAAGTTTTAGAAAGAACAATTGATAGACCTAGTTTATATAATGTTGGTAGACTTCATTCAACATGGAATCCATCAAATAAAGGTAGATGGACTTTATCTTTTATATTAGGTAAAAAACGAGATAAGAAACCATTAATGTTTTTAGATGCTTTAAATTATTTCAGGGATTATATAGATCATGGCACTCACAGTAACTAACTCATTAGATAATTCTGAAAGAATTATAAACACTGCGTTAGGTCAGAGTAATTTGTCTGAGCAAACTCTAGTTGATGTGATTAATTCATCCAATGCAACAAGTCAACCAAAAGTAAGTGTAAAAACTATCAATTACAATATATTTGGTACAGGTAAAGTAAAAATTTATTATAAAAATGATACTACAAAATTTGTTGAATTAACTGGTAATGGCGTTTTTGGTATTAGAGATACAGAAAATATATTAAGTCTTGATATAAATGTGATTGGTGATATTCTATTAGATAGCGATAGTAATGTTACAAGATTTTTTTTAATAATTGAATGTGATAAAATAGGAGGATATTTATGAGTGGTGATAAAGATATACAATTTACGGTACCTAAGGTAACTTTTAAAACAAGAGTCAAAGATGAAACAATTGAGGGTGAAAATCCTTACAAATGGCAAGATGTGGAATGTAGAGAACTTTTTAAGAATAAAAAATGTCTTGTAGTAGCATTACCAGGTGCTTTTACGCCTACATGTACTACAAAACAGTTACCTGGTTTTGAAGAAAAATATGATGAATTTAAAAAATTAGGTGTAGATGAAATATATTGTCTATCAGTTAATGATGCTTTTGTTATGCACAAATGGGCAGAGTCTTTAAACATTAAAAAAGTTAAGATGTTACCTGATGGTAATGGTCATTTTACAAGACAAATGGGTATGTTAGTTGAGAAACAAAACTTAGGTTTCGGTTTAAGGTCATGGAGATATGTTGCATTGATAAATAATAATGCAATAACCACATTGTGGATTGAAAATGGTATTGAAGATAATAAAGAAGGTGACCCTTATGAAATTTCAACACCACAAAATATATTGAATTGGTTCATACAACAAAAAATGAGAACAGAGGTTTAATATGGCAGACATAGTTACAACACAAGAAATAGCAGATACAACTGGTTTTAAATTTACTGCTAAATTAACTAATATATCTGATGGTACAGGTGAGGCATTAGTTGAAAAAATCACGGCGGCGAATGAAACTTTCATGACCGAAGACGGTGAAAGAAAAATCGCTAAAATTAATTGGTGCATTAATACGCTGAATAGAAATGGTTCAGTAGAGTTATTGTGGGAGGGTGCCACAAATGCAACTGCGTGTATTTTATCAGGAACTGGTGTTTGGGACTTACAAACAGATGCTAACCAAATACCTAATAATGCTACAACACCTACTGGTGATGTGTTGCTATCAACTAAAAATTTTTCAAATGGAGATAGTTATACAATAATTGTAGAGTTTAGATAAGTTAATGTATAAATAGTAGTTAAGAGAGAGAACTATGAAACTAATATCAGAAGAAATTCAAGACGCTCAATATCTAATTGAAGATAATAACGGTAAAAAAAATTACAAGATCAAAGGTGTTTTTTTACAGTCAGATATAAAAAATAGAAACGGTAGAGTGTATCCTAAAGAAATAATGATTAAAGAAGTCAATCGTTATCAAAAAGAGTTCGTTAATAAGAAGAGAGCATTTGGTGAGTTAGGACATCCTGACGGACCAACTGTTAATCTTGAAAGAGTATCTCATATGATCACAGATTTAAAACAAGAAGGCACAAATTTCATAGGTGAAGCAAAAATTATGAACACACCTTATGGTAAGATTGTAAAAGGTCTTATAGATGAGGGTGCCCAACTTGGTGTATCATCAAGAGGTATGGGTTCATTAGAACAAAGAAATGGTGCTAATTATGTTAAGTCAGATTTCATGTTAGCAACTGCCGCCGATATTGTCGCTGATCCATCAGCACCTGATGCCTTTGTACAAGGTATTATGGAGAGTAAAGAGTGGGTATGGGATAATGGTAGATTAGTAGAAAGAGATGTTGAGGCATGGAGAAGAGAAATAAAAAATGCATCAACAAGAAAATTAGAGGAAAAAAAGTTAGAAGTTTTTGAGAATTTTCTCAAAAATCTTTAAGATTATAAATAATTAGTAAATTTTAAACGAAAGTTTTCTTTAAAGGAGAATAGATATGACTGAAGAGAATAAAAAAGTCGTGGCGATAGAGGAGATTGAGAAAGAGTTAGAAGAAAAAGCAAATCCTCAAGCAGATGCTCCAAAAAAGAATGCTGTGGCGCCAGAAACATCAAACATTGCAGGTATGGCAAAGTATGATGACTTGGGGTCGCCTGTTGTTAAACCAACAGACAGCAATCCAGACGCCACAAAGAAATCGAAAAAAGCACAAGATCAAGTAAATGCAAAAGCACAGGACGGACACCCAGATGCAACTCCTGACACAGAGAAAGGTGTAACTAAAGTTTCTACACCTGGACAGAAAGAAACAGTTAAAGCACAAAAAGATCATGAAATGATGAATGCTGACGCAAAAACTATGTCTGATACTTATGGTATGGGTATGGAAAAGAAAAACGGCATGAAAAAAGAGATGATGAAAAAAGAAATGATGAAGACACAAGAAGAAGTCGAAGAGAATGATCTAATTGATGTTTCTGCTGATGTAGATGCTCTGATAAAAGATGAAGATCTATCAGAAGAATTCAAAAACAAAGCAACAACTATTTTTGAAGCGGCGGTAAAAGCAAAAATTACTGAGCATAAAGAAAAGTTGAATGTTATGTTTGAAAAGAAATTAAACGAAGAAATTGAAGTCGAGAAAGAAAGACTATCTGAAAAGGTAGACAGTTACCTAACTTATGTTGTAGAAGAGTGGATGAAAGAAAACACTATCGCAATAGAAAGAGGTATTAAAGGCGAGATCGCAGAAGACTTCATAACTGGTCTCAAAAAACTTTTCGAAGATCATTACATAGATGTGCCTGATGAAAAATACAATGTATTAGAAGATCAAGCATCTAAAATTGAAGAGTTAGAAAAGAGATTAAACGAAGAGATTCAAAAGAGTGTTGAATTAAATAAGTCAAACAGTGATTATAAGAGAAACGACATTGTTAATGAAGTTTCGTCTGACCTTGCTGATTCACAAAAAGAAAAGTTCAATAAACTTTCTGAAGAAGTTGAATATTCAAATGAAGAAGAATTTAAGTCAAAATTAAATACTATTAAAGAGTCATATTTTGGTGAGAAAAAATCTTCGTCTGATATTGATGATGTCAATGTGCAAGATGACTCACAGGTAGATCCTGCTGAATTATCAAACACGATGGCAAGATATACTGCCGCCATAAGCAAAACTAAAGACATTAGGTTGTCTAAGAAAACAATATAGGGAGAGATAATATGTACTTATCTGAAACATACGAAAAAAAGTGGCAGCCGGTTCTTGAGCATCCCGATTTACCTAAAATCGAGGACTCTTATAGGCGTGCTGTAACTAGCGTTATCTTGGAAAACCAAGAGCGTTCAATCAATGAAGACAGAGCATTTTTAAGTGAGGCATCTCCAAGTGTAACTCCTGCTAACCAAACTGGAGCCAGTATCGATAACTGGGATCCAATTTTAATTTCGTTAGTAAGAAGAGCAATGCCAAATTTAATTGCTTACGACATTTGTGGTGTTCAACCAATGACAGGTCCTACTGGATTAATCTTTGCCATGAGAGCAAGATTTGACAGTCAAACAGGAACTGAGGCGTTATTTGATGAAGCAGATACAGATTTTTCTGGTAGAAACAAAGAAGGATCATCTGTAGACGGATTTTCATCAACTGCTCACGCTGGAACAAACCCGAAACTATTAAACGATAATCCTGCTGGCACATTTACAAAAGGTGTTGGTATGACTACTGCCGCCGCTGAGGCACTTGGTGGTACATCTGATAATACTTTCGCAGAGATGGCATTTAGTATTGAGAAGTCCACTGTAACTGCTAGAAGTAGAGCATTAAAGGCAGAGTACACAATGGAACTTGCTCAAGACTTAAAAGCAATCCACGGTTTAGATGCAGAAACAGAATTAGCAAACATTCTGTCTGCTGAAATTCTTGCTGAGATTAACAGAGAAATTGTTAGAACAATTTACATAAATGCAGAAATCGGTGCATCTGACTCTAGTTCAACTGCAATAGGTTCTGTAAGTGCTATCAACACAACCACTGCTGGTATCTTTGATTTAGATACAGACTCAAATGGTAGATGGTCAGTTGAGAGATTTAAAGGACTTATGTTCCAAGTTGAGAGAGAGGCAAATCAGATCGCTCAAAGAACCAGAAGAGGTAAAGGTAACATCTTAATCACAAGTTCTGATGTTGCATCTGCACTTCAAATGGCAGGGATTTTAGATTACACACCTGCTTTAAATAACAACTTACAAGTAGACGATACTGGTAACACTTTCGCTGGTGTATTAAATGGTAGATATAAAGTTTATATTGATCCGTATTCTGCGAACAGTGCCGCCGCTCAATACTTTGTAGTTGGTTACAAAGGTTCTTCTCCATACGACAGTGGTTTATTCTATTGTCCATATGTTCCACTACAAATGGTGAGAGCAGTTGGTCAAGATAACTTCCAACCAAAGATTGGTTTCAAAACCAGATATGGTATTCAAGCAAATCCTTTTGCTGAAGCAGGAAGTGGAGATACCGCAGTTATTGATGGAGCAGGTTCTGCCAACAGTAACAGATATTACAGAAGAGTTCAAGTTGCTAACTTAATGTAGTATTACTACAGTATCACTGAAAAAAGGGTGTCTTTTTAGATGCCCTTTTTTTTATGGATAAATAATAGTATGACAATATCAGGAATACAAAGACAACCAACACAATTAGATTATGCTAGTCCAACACAATTTAAGTTTAGCGTTGTAAAAATACCTAAAGTAGAATATTTTGTTACTAGTGTAAATATACCAGGTATAACATTAAGTTCAAGTGTTTACCCTACTAGATTTAAAGACATACCTCAAGCAGGTGACAAATTAACATACGAGTCATTATCGCTATCATTCTTAGTAGATGAAAATTTAGAAAATTATAGAGAGATACATGGTTGGTTAGTAGGTTTAGGTTTTCCTTCTAAGCATCAAGAGTTCACAGATTTATTATCTGTGGGTCAAGACAGATTTCCCATATCACAATTATCCTCAAGTTCAGGACAAGATAGTGGTAAGTCACCTAAAAATCCTTTACAAAGTCAAGGACCAACACTTTCTGATGCTACTTTAATAGTGTTAACAAGTAAAAATAATCCTGTTGTTGAAGTAAGATTTAAAGATTTATTTCCTACTAGTTTAACTGGTTTAACTTATGATCAACAACAACAAGATATATCTTATTTAACAGCAACAGTGTCTTTTGAGTATTTAAATTATGAATTTGCAACAACCAATTCTTCAAGAACAACAGTTACAACATCATAAAAACTTGACATTTTTAAGTTTTTTGTTATAATATTGTATGTTTGATTTACCAAAAAATGAAATAATATATGTATCATGCTCAGGTGGTGCAGATAGTTCTTTACTGTTATTTGAGTTAACAGAATATCATAAAGATAGAGATATAAGACCAATACATTTTTACAAAGAAGATGTACCTTTATATGTTCGTAAAGAAAAAATGAGAAAAATATATAATTTAATTAGTAAATTGAATAACTATAAATTTAAAAATGTTTATTACAGAAAAACATCTAGCACAAATCATTTAAATATTACCATGTCTGATTTTGAAAAGTTTCATAAAAAACATAAAGGATTTTCTATGATAGGTGTAACTAAAAATCCTAATTTAAAATTTGATGAAAAAACTGAAGATTATGACAGACAAGGTGATACTTATAAAAATTTAGATATGAAAGAAACACCTTATTTTAAATTTACAAAAAGAGAATTAGCACAAAAATATTATCATAATAGTTTACATAATAATTTGTTTCCATTGACATTCAGTTGTATTGTGAATACTGAAATACATTGTGAAGAGTGTTGGTGGTGCAAAGAAAGAATGTGGGCGTTTGGAAGGATCATATGACATTAGAAGAAATGCAAGAATTAGCAGACAAAGATTTAAAAATGGATGAGTCTAATTTATCATTAGAGTCAATCAAGACACCTCAATTACATAACAAGTATTTGAAGTTTTTAAATAAGTATAAATTACTTTTAGTAAAAGCAGAAGATGAATATAAACTTTTAAAAAAATATAAATGGGAATATTACACAGGTAAAGCAGAGGCACAAGTATATAAAGAGCAACCTTTTGACTTAAAAATACTACGACAAGATGTTGATAAATATCTAGATGCTGATGGTGAATTACAAAAATCAAAACAAAAGATAAAGTATTTAGAAGTTGTAATTGATTATTTAGATAAAACAGTTAAACAAATATCTAATAGAGGTTTTTTAATTAAGAGTTGTATTGACTGGCGAAAATTTATAAATGGTGAATAGATGATACCTAATTTATTATTTCCTACTCCTGTTTTCATAGAGCAAAATGCTTACGGGTTCAACAATGACTTGAAAGATGCAATATTAAAACAGTATGATAAAACAATTGTAAATTGGCAATCAAAACCTAATTTACATACTAGACCAGAGTTTACAAATTTTCATAAAATGATTTATCAAAAAGCGAAGTATGTTTTAGATGAATTAAAATATGGATATGAAGATTTTAAAGTAACAGATATGTGGGCAAATGTGCTGAAACCTGGTGAAGAGCATAGACCTCATACACACTCAAATAATTTATTAAGTGGCGTCTATTATGTTGAAACTATCAAAGATTCATCAGGTATAATTTTTGCTGATCCTAGACCTCAAGCACAAGTTATCAAACCTAAAATAATAAAAAGACTGATAGAAACATCTGATATGTGTGAATACACTTCAGAAAAAGACAAACTTATTATCTTTCCTTCTTGGTTAACACATTTTGTTCCTACTAATAAAACAAAACAAAATAGAATCAGCATATCATTTAATGTAATGTTAAGAGGTATGGTGGGTGATAGTAATGTGTTACAATCTGCTGTATATTCATGACACTAACAAAATATATCGTAATTGAAAAGAAAAATGAAGTTTATCTCACAGTAGAGGCAGAACCTTCTATAAAAAGAGAGTTAAGTGAATATTTTGCTTTTGAGATGCCTGGTTTTAAATTTACACCACAATATCGAAGTAGAGTTTGGGATGGTAAAATTAGATTGTTTCAATATGCGTCAGGTCAAATATATGTTGGTCTGTATCCATACTTATTAGATTGGTGTGATAAAAATGATATTCAATATGTAGACGGCACAAAAATAAAAGACGCTAAAATAAAACCAAAATTAGTTGAAAGATTTTTATCAGCACTTAAATTACCACACGACATTAGAGATTATCAAAGAGAGGCATTCTTTTATGCTATACAGAAAAAAAGATGTTTGTTATTATCACCAACAGGTAGTGGTAAATCATTAATAATTTATTTAATATTGATATATAATTTGTTAAAATTAAAAGATAAAAAATCTAATAAAATTTTAATCATAGTGCCTACAACATCTTTAGTAGAGCAACTTTTTAAAGACTTCAAAGAGTATGGATATAATAGTTTAAGAAATGTGCATAAAATATATCAAGGTTATTCTAAAAATACAAACAAAAGAGTTATAATATCAACTTGGCAGTCAATATATCAACAACCAAAGAAATGGTTTGAGCAGTTTGGTATGGTGATCGGTGATGAGGCACATTTGTTTAAAGCAGTATCGCTAACAAAAATAATGAACAAATTAGAAAAATGTAAATACAGAGTAGGTTTGACTGGCACACTTGATGGTTCAAAAACTCACAAACTAGTATTAGAGGGAGTATTTGGTTCAGTAAATAAAGTTATATCTACAAACATTTTACAAGAAAGAAAACAATTAGCAAAATTAAAAATATATTGTTTGGTATTGCAACATAAAAATATTAAATGTAAATTCGATTATAGAGAAGAAATGAATTACTTAGTCAATCACAAGGGTCGTAATAAATATATTAGAAATTTATGTGTTGCTCTAAAAGGTAACACCTTATGTTTATTTCAATTTGTTGAAAAACATGGTAAAGATTTAAGAGAACTAATCGCTGAAAAGGCAAAAGATAAAAAAGTATTTTATGTACATGGAGGTATAGATACAGATGAAAGAGAATATATTAGACAAATTACGGAAAAATCAGACAATGCTATCATTATTGCTTCCTATGGTACTTTTTCTACTGGCATTAATATTCGCAATCTTCACAACATTGTATTCTCCTCACCTAGTAAGTCACGCATTAGAAACTTACAGTCTATCGGTAGGGGACTTAGATTAAAAGATAATAAATCAGATGCTACATTGTATGATATATCAGATGATATGACATATAACAAGATACCTAACTATACTCTTAGACACTTTTGGGAACGACTAAATATATATAAAGACGAAAAATTTAATTATGAAACACATAATATAGAGATAAAAGATGAGTAATATAAAAGTTATAAAATTATCAAACGGTGAAGATATAGTTTGTTCTTTAATAAAAGGCGAAAAACAGTTACCTGATAAATCACCTTTATTAAGATTAGATAGACCTTTACTTATAAAATATGTACCTTCTATGACTAGCATGGGATTTAAAGATTATGTTGCGTTAATAAAATGGGCAAGTTATACAGATGATAAAATTATAACTATACCAAAAGATAAAATATTAACAATCACTAACGCATGTGATGAAGTTATTAGAAGTTATAATGATATAAAAAAAGAATATGATAGACCGCCAGTAAAACCTGAGAGTAAAAAATATATAAGAGAAAAATTTACAGATGAAGAGAATAAAAAGATAAATCAAATATTTAATTTTTATGATGACGGTGATGACACATTACATTAAATATTATGGTGAACGGGAACATACCCGATTATAAGGATAAAAAATATAATGTCAAGTCCCTTTTTTAGACGCTTGACTTTTTGTGAAAATATAGTATATTAGAGATTATGAAAATGAAGAAAAAAAATGAACATTATGTTGATAATGCAAAGTTTTTAGAGGCAATGAAAGAGTATAAAACACTTTGCGAAGATGCTAAAAAAAATGACAAAGATAAACCTCTCGTAACAAATTATATAGGTGGATGTTTTCTAAAAATAGCGAATCACTTATCATACAGACCTAACTTTATAAATTACACTTATAGAGATGATATGATTAGTGATGGTATAGAAAACTGTTTACAGTATCTTGACAACTTTGATCCTGAAAAATCAAAAAATCCTTTTGCGTATTTTACACAAATAATATATTACGCATTTATTAGAAGAATACAAAAAGAAAAAAAACAAGTAGAAATTAAACAAAAATTATTACATGATTCTAACTTTGATGATTTAGCATTACAACCGCATGATGATTCTGCTTACTCAAATCAATTCACAGAATTTTTAAGAAACAATCAAACAGTTGATGAAAAACCTGTTGAGAAAAAAGACAAAAAAAGAAGAAATTTAAAAGGTAAATTAGATAAATTTTTATGAAAATTGCGTTGTTAAATGACACCCATTTTGGTTGTCGTAATGACTCACCTGCTTTTATAGAGTATCAAAACAAATTTTATGATGATATATTCTTTCCGTATTTAATAGAGAATAAAATAAACACTTTGATACATCTTGGTGATGTTGTTGATAGAAGAAAATTTATAAATCACAATACTGCTTACAACTTTAGAAAAAAGTTTTGGAGTAAATTGTATCGTAATAATATAGAAACACATATTATTATAGGCAATCATGACACTTACTTTAAAAATACAAATGAAGTTAATGCTTTAAAAAATTTAAGAATTAACGGTAATTCTAAAATATATACAGATCCTGAAACTGTTTCATTTGATGGATTAGATATTCTATTCATACCGTGGATATGTGATGATAATATAGAAAAATCTAATCATGCTATTAATACATCAAAGTGTGAAATAGCAATGGGTCATTTAGAAATAAAAGGTTTTGAAATGCACAAAGGTCATTTCTCAGATGTAGGTTTAGAAAAAAGTTTCTTTAGTAGATTTGAAAAAGTATTGTCTGGTCATTTTCATAAAAAATCAGATGATGGTCAAATCTATTACCTCGGCACACAATATGAAATAACATGGGCAGATTACAAATGTCGAAAAGGTTTTCATATTTTTGATACAGAAACTAGAGAGTTGACAAGAGTAGAAAATCCCTATAGAATACACAAAAAGATTTTATATAATGATAAAGAAACAGATTATACGAACTATGATATATCTGGTTTTGATAAGTGTTTTATAAAGTTATTTATTACAAATAAAAATGATGAAGAAATGTATAATAAATTTGTAGAAAGATTATATAGTGAAATAGATGTTCATAACCTACAGATAATAGATGATATCGCTGATATACATGTATCCGTTAGTGATGATGTTGTAGAAAAAAGTGAAGACACTTTAACTTTTTTGAGAAACTATATTGATCAAATTGAAACTGATTTAGATAAATCAAAATTAAAAAAATATGCACAAAATATTTACAACGAGGTAAATGAGTGAAACATATACAAGAAATTACCTATGGGCAAAAAGTTCAGTTGTACACATTATCTGAAAATTTAATAAAACGAATCAATGAGAAAATGGATGATCAGATAAAACAAAAATCATTCATAGATGCAACAGACTCATTATCTGCTAAAATCAAAAGAGAATATAGAATTTTAGATTGGTTGAAAGATGTCGATACAGACATTGAAATAATAAAAGCAGTTCAGCACACTTTTGACAATACATGGACTGATAAATCTTTCGCTTATGAAATAAGTATAAATGATGCGTGGATTAATGATCAGTATGAGGGTGAATATCAAACTTTACATAAACACTCAGGTATGACCGAAATAGGTTTTGCATCTGTTATGTTCTTAAAAGTTCCAGACTTTGGAGAAGAATATAGTAATACATCTATACCTCATAATGGTAGATTATCGCTAGTAGGTAATTGTGGTGGATTATTTTCCATAAAACATCATTTAGTAGAACCTCGTGTTGGTGACTTTTATATATTTCCTTACGACTTAGAGCATCTTGTTTATCCTTTTAGAGGTAAAGGTATGAGAAGAAGTTTAAGTATAAATTTTGATTTATTACAGAGAAAGTTACCTGCTAAACCATATAAAAGAAAATGATAATATTTAAAAGCATACAATACAAAAATTTCTTATCAACAGGAAATACACCTATAAAAATTGATTTAAATAGATCAACAACAACATTGATAATAGGCACAAATGGATCTGGTAAATCAACTTTACTTGATGCACTTTGTTTTGGGTTATTCAATAAACCTTTTAGATTAATCAAAAAAAATCAAATGGTAAACACAATAAATCAAAATGATTGTGTAATAGAGATAGATTTTTCAGTAGGTACTAGAAATTATAAAGTTGTTAGAGGTATTAAACCTAATATATTTAAAATATATAAAGATGGTTTAGTAATAAATCAAGATGCTAATAATATAGATTATCAAAAATATCTTGAAAAGAATATAATGAAATTAAATTATCGATCATTTATTCAAGTTGTCATGTTAGGATCTTCATCTTATGAACCTTTCATGAAAATGCGTCCATCATATAGAAGAGAGGTTGTAGAAGAAATATTGGATATTAGAGTTTTTGGTCTTATGGATATAAATCTAAGATCACAACAAAGCGATCTACAAAAAAAATTAACTGACACAAGACATAAATGTGATATTTTAAAAACAAAATATGATACAGAGATAACATACTTAAATACTTTGAAAACAAAAGGTGATACCTTCAAAGAGGTCAAAGAAAAATCTCTGAAACAAAACAATACTAATAAAAAAGTGTATGAAAAGAAGATAGAACAGTTGAACATAGAATTAGCGTTGCAAAATGAAAAGATAAAAGATAAATCAAATTTTGATGGTAAACTTATTAAATTAAATAAATTAGAAACTAAGATAACACAAAATTTAGATACACACAAAAAAACTTTAGATTTTTTTAATAAAAATGACACTTGTCCTACTTGCACACAACCAATTGATAAAACTTTTAAGCATGATAAATGCAATACGACAAAAAATAAAATTGATAAACTATCTGAAGGTCTAAAAGATTTAATTAAAGAAATAGCAGATACAGAAGAGAAGATAAAGGGATTTGCTGGTATATCAAATAAAATAAATGATATGAGAGTAGATATTGCTAAAATAAATAATTCATTAGAAAACATTCAATATAGTAGTGAGAATATAAATGAAGAGTTAAAAAACTTTGACGAAGAAAATGATATAGACAAATTAGAAAAAAAGTTAAATAATATGAAAATTGATATTGATGTTGCTGAAAAAAATTTAAGTGAGATTGTAGAAGAAAAAGGTTATGTAGATATATTAAGAGAGGTTTTAAATGATACTGGTGCCAAAGCAAAAATTATAAAAAAATATTTACCTATTATGAATAATTTAATAAATCAATATTTGCAATCTATGGATTTCTATGTATCATTTAATTTAGATGAAGAGTTTAATGAAACTGTAAAGAGTAGATTTAGAGATAACTTTAATTATAACAGTTTTAGTGAGGGTGAAAAAATGAGAATAGATTTAGCGTTGTTATTTACATGGAGAGCAATCGCTAAAATGAAAAACTCTACAAATACTAATTTATTATTACTAGACGAAATATTTGATAGTAGTTTAGATGGACAAGGCACAGATGATTTTTTCAAAATAGTTAGAACTTTGAAAAATGAAAATGTGTTTGTAATATCACACAAAGGTGATATATTATTTGATAAATTTACCAATATTATAAAATACGAAAAATATAAAAATTTTACTAGACTGGAGGCAGTATGAAATTAATATCACCTGACGATCCTAATCTGAAAAGAAGTTTACCTAAATTTGATGATAAGCAATTAGAAGATTATGATATTAAAGATCGAAAAGAGTTATCAGATAAAATGTTTGAATTTATGTCTAAGGTTGGTGGTATTGGATTAACTGCTAATCAAGTTGGTATGAATTTGAATGTATTTACTATAGGTAATCATCCTGCATTAGAAAACGGATTGAAAATGGTATGTTTTAATCCAATTATAATATCTGAAAGTGCAGAGCAAATAATGTTGAAAGAGGGTTGTTTATCATTTCCATTTTTATTTCTTAGTATAAAAAGACCTAGAAAAGTAGTTGCAAAGTTTGAAGATGAGAATGGTGAATTAAAAGAGGCAAGATTAGATGGTATGATGAGCAGAGTATTTCAACATGAATATGATCATACTCAAGGTAAAACTATGCTTGACAAAGTTAGTAAATTTAAGTATAATCAAGCATTAAAAAAAGCACAAAAGTTAATGAAAAAAAATATGAGAGATGCAAAGAATGCCAAAAAGGACAACTAAAACTTATGTTCATGTCAATCAACACATTATACGAAGTAATAAAAAACATAACAAAAACGATCCAGTCATCACAGTTAAGAAAGGTTCTAAAAACACTTACTGTCATGAAGTTAAAATACTCGGTCCTAGTACCGTGGTTTATGGCGGTAATGATAAACCTATTCTTTCTTGTGGTGCTAGAGTGGTCATTTCGACAGAATCTGATGTAGAGATTGTGAAATGAAACCATGGCAAAAGGGATTTGAATTAGATTACTTAAAAGAGTTAGAGTCAAGATTTAGCAGTTATAATAACTATGCACAACATGAATTATCTAAATTTAAGAAAAATAATATCGCAGATGCTTTATCGAAAGATAATATTATTTTATTAAGAGATAATGCTATTATTCATTACAATAAAGTAAAAGTAAAATCTAAAATATCAATGTTTTCAGGTGTAACATTGAGTGAGAAACAACCTGGTGATATTCAAATAAAACAATTAGGTTACTCTTCTGAGTATGACAAAAGACATATTATAGAATTTTTATTCAATGATGATAGATTTCAAAGTTGTGGTGTTTGGTTGTTTATTAATGAAGAAAATTTATCAGATAAGCAAATAGCAAACGAAACTCAATTCGAAAAAGTTGGCGTAAAATATACATCTGTTGCAGATATCATTGGTGTTTATTTTAGAGATGCTAATAATGTTTTTGAAGATAGAAAGCATTTTGATATACCAAAATATGAAGAGTATACATTAAAAAAATTAACACCTGATTTTTCAAACTTAACATCTATACTATCTAAACAATTAGATGAAATAAATGTAGATTTTACTAATCACTATTCAAATTATAATAAAGCAAAATCATGGAGTGCTATATCACTTAGAGGATATAAAAATGATTATAAGTTCATAACTAAACCAATAGAAATGAACAAAAAATGGAAAGAAGAAAACAAAAATGAAGTGTTTAAGATGCAAGATACCGACTGGAGAAAAAAGTTCTCAGCAGTTGAAGATATATTGAAACACTTTAAAACTGAAATACATAGAGTTAGATTTATGAAATTGAAACCTGGTGGTGGAGAATTACAAAGACACACAGATCAAGTCGATCCTGACATGGGTATCGCTGACAATAAATTGATGAGGATACATGTGCCAATCAAAACAAATCCTAATGTAGAATTTACAAGTTGGTCTACAAAAGGCACAAAAGATATAGTTAATATGACTGAGGGTAGTTGTTGGTATTTAGATATTAGAAAACCACACATGGCAATTAATAAAGGTGATAATTGGAGAACACATCTAGTCATAGATGTTGTTGCAAACAATCAAGTTAGAGATTTATTTCATACTTGACAAACATGTAATAATGAGATATAGTGAATCGCATGTCAGAAATTTTAGATACAGCATATAAAACAATTAAAGATAAAGGTTTTCCATACTACGATACAGATAGCGATTGGAGAAATAAACAATTTCAAAAAATGTTAGAATTTAAAAGAGATACTATGGTAGATAGACAACATAAAATCATAGGTCAATCTACACACGGTCTCAATCTAGCAGGTTCTTATATGAAACACATGTGGGAAATTAAGTGTGGTAAAATGAGAACACCCATGGAAATATGGAATGATGAAGAACATTTTAAGAAAGGTCTTAATAAAATATTGACAGGTACTTTTTTCAAACAAAAACCTGCTCATCTAATTACTGCGTCTGATTTAAGATCAATGCTTAGAAGATACTCAGGTACACAGATGGTTTCTAATTTTAGACCTACTGCCGCCGCCACACTGTATGATATATTTGTTGATAAAGATAGCATACTTGAGGGCACCACTGCTGGTACTGTTTGGGATCCAAGTATGGGTTATGGTGGTAGACTTTTAGGTGCTATTGCATCAGGTGTAAATTACATTGGCACAGATCCTTGTGTTCCTACATATGAAGGTCTGTGTAAAATAAGAGATGACTTTGGTCACAAAGACAAAAAATATACTTTACTAAAACAAGGTAGTGAAACTTTTATACCTGAACCAGAAACACTAGACTTTGTATTTACAAGTCCACCTTATCTTGGTCACGAGATGTATGGTGAAGAAGAGGATCAATCATATAAAAAATTTCCTGTTCAAGAAAAATGGCGTGAGGGGTTCTTACTACAAACAATTAAAAACGCATACAGAGGTCTAAAACAAGGTAAGTATGCTGGTTTCAATGTTGCTAATGTTAAGTCATACAAAACATTTGAAGAAGACACATACGACTGTATGAAAGAGGCAGGGTTCAAAGATATACAAGTATGGTGGTTATCGCTATCAACACAACAAGGTGCAAGTAAAGTTAATACTTTAGAGGGTGAAGAGTCAGAAAAAAAACAAAGTAATAATTATATAAGTAAATTTGAAAGACCTGATGTATCAGGTAGAAAATTTGAACCAGTTTTTATAGGAGTAAAATGAAACAAGTCTTAATACCAAACACAGCAATATCTTTTAGTAATGTGCAACAGTTTGTTTTAATAGCAGGTCCATGTCAAGTGGAGAGTTTACAACATTCAATTGATATATGTGGTGCGTTAAATGAAATAACAATGCAGTATAATACACCTTTCGTATATAAATCATCTTTTGACAAAGCAAATAGAACAAGCATTAATTCACAACGAGGTTTAGGTTTAGAAAAATCATTACAAGTTTTTGAAGAAATAAAAAATCAATTTAATGTGCCAGTTATCACAGATGTTCATGAGTCAAGTCAATGTAAAGAAGTTGCAGATGTTGTAGATATATTACAAATACCAGCATTCTTATGTAGACAAACAGACTTACTTCAAGAGGCGGCAATAACAGCATTACCTGTCATGATTAAAAAAGGTCAATTTATGGCACCTTGGGATATGAAAAATGTCATAGAAAAAATAAGTCATATAAATGATAAGATATTATTATGTGAAAGAGGTGCTAGTTTTGGGTACAATAGATTAGTTTCAGATATGACTTCTTTACCTATAATGAAAGAAACAAAATATCCTGTAATATTTGATGCAACACATTCAGTTCAACAACCTGGTGGTATGGGTGCAACTTCTGGTGGTAATAGAGAATTTGTTCCAGTGTTAGCGAAATGTGCCATAACAACAGGTATCGCAGGTTTGTTTATGGAAGTGCATAAAGATCCAGACAATGCACCAAGTGACGGTCCTAATATGTTAAAATTAGATGACTTACATAATCTATTATATACACTCACTAGTTTTGATGAACATGTAAAAGGTGGTTTTTAATGGATAAAGAAGTAAGAGATATTTATAAAAAAGAATTAAATAGACAAAAAAATACTATAGAATTGATTGCATCTGAAAATTTTGCTAGTGAAGATGTTATGAAACTTTGTGGTTCTGAATTCACTAACAAATATGCTGAAGGTTATCCAGGTAAAAGATATTATAATGGGTGTGAGCATATGGACGAGATAGAAGATTTAGCGATAGAAGAACTTAAAAAATTATACGGTTGTTTGTTTGCTAATGTTCAACCTCACTGTGGTGCTAACGCAAATACTGCCGTATATCAAGCATTCTTAAAACCAGGTGATACAATATTAGGTATGGACTTAGCATCTGGTGGTCATTTAAGTCATGGTTCAAAACCTAATATTTCAGGTAAAATTTATGACGCACATTCATATGGTGTAAAAGACAATGGTTGGTTAGATTATGATGCGATACTTGATAAAGCAAAAAAAATAAAACCTAAAATGATTATAGCAGGTGCTAGTGCTTATTCTAGATTAATAGATTGGTATACATTCAGAGAGATCGCTGATAAGGTAGGTGCATATTTATTATGCGATATGGCACACTACTCAGGTTTAATAGCAGGTGGTAACTACCATAACCCTATAAATTATGCAGATGTTGTTACCTCTACTACACATAAAACTTTACGAGGTCCTAGAGGCGGTATAATAATGTGGAATAATTTAGACTATACTAAAAAAATTAATTCAGCAATATTTCCTGGCACACAAGGTGGTCCTTTGATGAATATAATCGCCGCAAAAGCACAAGCATTTAAAGAGGCGAATACAACTGATTTTAGACAATATACAAATTTTGTTGTCAATAATGCTAAAGCAATGAGTGAAGTCTTTATGGAAAACGGTTTCAATGTTTTAACTGGTGGTACTGATTCACACATGATGTTAATAGATTTAAGTGATAAAAAATACTCAGGTAGAGTATCAGCAGATTTATTAGAAGAAAATGGTATAACAGTAAATAAAAACGGTGTACCAAATGATCCTAGAAGTTTTGTGGAAACATCAGGTATCAGAATAGGTACCGCCGCAGAAACGACAAGAGGTCATGATGCTAACTGGTTTAGAAATGTTGCAAAAAATATTATAAATATATTGAAATAGGACTTGACATTTTAAAAATAATGACTATATTATACATGTACGACTTTTTAAGTGTACATTTAATAACTTTGCTTAACACAAGGAGGTTTATATGACAAACGCATTAAGCATATTTAATCAATTAAGACCAGTAACTGTAGGATTTGATGACATTTTTGAAGACTTTGGAAAGATGTTTGATGAAAATATATTAAGAGGTTCTTATAAACAATCTTACCCACCTTATGATATTGTAAAAGTTTCAGATAACAAATACAATATTCAAATTGCTCTCGCAGGTTATTCTAAGAAAGATATTGAAGTTAAAGTAGAAGAAAATAATTTAGCAGTAAAATCTATTAGAGAATCATCTGATGAAAAGCAAGAAGTTATACATCAAGGAATTTCAAAGAGATACTTTGAAAGGCATTTCACAATTGCTGATGATGTAGAAGT
>CETN01078795.1_pt1 | contig 27454 bp, 27 predicted proteins | sample 531301 | NCBI WGS metagenome assembly CETN01 (sample SAMEA2622656, study PRJEB7988) | marine metagenome | isolation source: saline water (ENVO:00002010), including
CGGATATGAAAATTTTCTATACAACGATGTCACAACTTATGTTACAAGTTCTATGGGTGAGTTTTTTAATTCCTCATGGCCGAAGACTGGTAGTGGGACATATGACGACCCCTTTGTTCCAGTAAGCTCATCAAACTCTGACTTCATATCTTGGTACGGTTCAATACCATCAAAGACGGGACAGCTATTTAGTGCATCACTTTATGACACAGAAAATAATAATAGATTGGTAAATTTATTACCCCAGCATATTTCAGAGGATAGTCTAAACACAGAGTTTCTTGATTTCATGGATATGATTGGACAACAGTTCGATGAACTATGGTCATTTATAACAGCACTATCGGATATAACTGATAGACAATCTGATTTGACGGAGGGTTTCTCAAAAGATTTAATTTACAACATTGCTAAATCTTTAGGCTGGGATACTAATGATGGCAAGGATTTGTTAGATTTAAGTCAAGCAGGGTTTGGACAAAAACTAGAGGGTGGTGGATATTCACTTTACACTTCTGGTTCTCTTGATTCACCCCCTGAAGTGGATGTTACCAAAGAGATAACAAAACGACTAATCTCAAGTATGCCCTATCTCTTGAAAACAAAAGGAACAATCAACTCACTCAAAGGATTATTAAATTGTTTTGGTATACCATCAACGATACTTCGAGTTCGTGAATACGGTGGGTTACAGGAGATAAAACAAAGAGATGCATTTGAAATATCAAGAAGATTCACAAAGGCATTAGGTTTCAGAGGTTCTCAATTTGTTTCCAGTAGTTGGTCAGATGACACTTTGTCGAGTAGAAAACCAGATACAGTTGAATTACGATTTGCCTCCGTGAGTAGCTCGAACCAAGTACTTTTACAAAAGGATGATAGATGGGCAATCAAATTAAAGGATAACGGGTCATCAGATAACTTCGGAACGGTATCATTTATACTATCGGGCTCCACAGGTCAGAAAGAAGTAAGTTCATCTCTACTACCAATATATGATGGTGATTTTTATTCTCTAATGCTTAGAAAAAAGAAAGTTGAGACAAACCTTTTTCCTAATCCATCTTTCGAGGTTAGTGGATTATTCAATCCACCATTTGTCACACAGTCATTAGCTGAGACTGCGTTTGGTGGTGAGTTAAAAGTTGTTAGTAGTTCCAATGTATCAAGAACAAGCACTAAGGCACTAGAACATAAGAACACATTATCAGAGGGAACATCCTATTCTTTTTTCTTTAACAACCCCTCGTCAACCTTTGGTTCAAGTCAGGCATCTATTACGGATGCAGTAAGGGGTCAGACGTTTACGTTCTCAGCATTTGCAAAGGTATCTGCAAGTCTTGTTGATTCACTAGCAAGACTTAGAATTTTTGAATTAGATTCAAACGAAGAGGTTGTAAATTGGGAAGAAGACCTAACAAGTGTTAAAGTATTACCGGATTCTGTCACCTCAGCTGGTGGTATTGCAACTTCACAACAAGTTGGATTGAACGAAACGGAATGGAAACAAATAAGTGTGACTAAGAATATTAAGTTTCCACAGACAGCAAAATTGGGTATACGATTAGAAAACATGAAACCAGGCTCGACTATTTACTGGGATGATATAAACGTATTTAGAAATCCAAGTAATACGGATACAATAGGTGATACTTTCAATTACGAACTATTTGTTAAAAAATATGAGGCAGGTCTCGATAGAATTATTTTTTCATCTGAAACATCGATGTTAATATCAGGTTCAAATACAGCATCACAATCCTATAATGCTTCATGGACAGGAAGTGGTGACTTATTCATCGGGGGTTCAAGTTCTGATGAGTTCGGTAATCAATTGACTGGTTCGGTCATGGAGTTCAGATTGTGGAACGAACCACTTGAGGAACAGTATTTCGATAATCATGTTGCTAATCCGAAATCCTATATAGGTAATACACCATCCTCTTCTTATTTTTCACTGGTGACTAGATATTCTTTTGATGATAATACAACACTCAACGATAGTTCAACCATACGAGACGTGAGTTCTAATCAAACTGTGACTACACCTGGTAAACCAAATGGATTCGGTGGAGTAAATACTTTTAGAAATGTTGAGGATAAGACTAAAACCATGATACCCAACTATGGCCCGAATAGAAGGAGTTCTACAAAAATCAGGTTAGAAAATAATATACTAAGTGGCAGTAGTGCTCAACTGAGTGTAAACGAAAGGTTTGATTTTAGTTCTAATGACTTTGCACCACTTGATTCTCCAAAGGTTGGAATATATTTCTCACCGACAGATGTGGTTAATGAGGATATAATATTATCATTTGCTAATTTAGATTTCAATGAATACCTGGGTGACCCTAGAGATAATTTTAAGCTGATATATCCTGAACTAAGAGATATAGCTGCTCAGTATTTCCAAAAGTATACTGATAAGAATAATTTTTGGGATTACATGAGACTAATCAAATACTATGACCAATCATTATTCAGACAGATAAGAAAGTTGATACCAGCTAGAGCAAAACCTCATTTGGGTACTGTGATTGAACCGAATATATTTGAAAGGTCGAAGAGTCCTGTACAGAGAAACAACCCGTCTTTTACTTTACCTAATTTTGAACAGACGATAAATCTTACGAATTTTCATTTCAATGATGACCCTGATACAGAGGAGAGTCAATCAATATTAAAAATAACAACCGACTATCCTACGTTTGAGGGAACAATCGATAAAACAATACAGTCATTCGAATTACCATCATTATATAAGTTTGATTTCAATGACAACCTTGAGGATAGAGCAACTTATGTTAGTGGTTCCACAATATTCGGAGGACCTGATAAGGTGTTTCAAGAGGTAACTGGTTCAATTATTTTAGACCAAAGATTATCTGATGTTAACAAGGAGTATAAATTTTTCTATACGAGTTCTCAAGATTTTGATAGAAGTCAAAAGTATTCCCTAGATAACTTTCTACATCTTTATAGTTCAAGGTCTTTAGTAGAGAGTGATTTAGATACTGGGTATCAACATACTACAGCTTATGAAAGACTTTTTTACGAAGGAGTAAAAAATACAAAATTTACAACTTTAGATGGTGATTTACCAGTTGTGATTAGAACGACCTCACCTACTATTGCTGTGCCAACAGACTCAGCTGATAGTAACTTGACAATAGTCAACGAACAACTTAGACCACCGAAATAATAAAAATGAATAAAAATATATATTCAAGATATTTATTTTTAGTTAAGTTATATTACAATTTTAATCTTTGGAGATAATAAAATGGGATTTTTAGATAATTCAAGTATCACAGTAGATGCCATACTTACGAAAAGAGGAAGAGAAATTTTATCTGAAGGTGGTGACCTTGCAATAGTAAAGTTTGCTCTAAGTGATGAGGAAGTAGATTATACATTATATGATGTCACACACCCAAATGGAACTGATTCATATGGGGCAGTAATTGAAAATATGTCACTTCTAGAGGCAACACCTAATAGAACTAATTTTAGAAGTTTTTTAGTCAACCAAACTCTAGCTGGAGCTCAAGTAAATGTCGATACGTTGAATTATTCCAATGTTGATACTAATTCTAATATATCAATTAATCCAGTTACAATAGGAGCACCTGCAGAACAGTATTCTTTTACAATCGAAAATACTAATATAGTAAAATTTTCAGGAACACCTGACGCTGTTACACTAACTGGTGACACAGCTACCCTAGTAGCTCAATCGATAAGCACAGCAGCAACAACCACAATAACAATAATCGGTATGCAAAGTGGTATTGTCAATGTTGTTACGGTATCGGTCAAAGCAGACCCAGCATCGAATCAAGACCCAACAGGTCCTAAGAGAAGAAGAACTATTAGAAGGTCAGCAACAACTAGTACGAGTACGTCACCAGATTCTGCCCTCGGAAGAGGTGGTAGTGGGGGTGGTATCGTCTACTAATAATAATAATTAATTAAGGATAATCAATTATGTATAAAAATTTCGATGAAAATGATACAAGTACCGATATAGGTATAGTCACCTCAGGGGTTTGGCAGGATGGAGCATCCACCCTAGAGACATTCTTTACATCCTCAACACAATACACTAACACGGGTGACTACAATGTAGATATCTATAGATACGACCCAGCAAATAATGCATCAGCATCTGTACAATTTGGAGTAGCTTATGGACATAGAGACGGTAGCGGTTCGTTAGGTGGTAAGGGAGCAACAGGTGATAGAACGACAGCTGCAATATTCGGACAGCTAAATAGTTTGATAAATCCACCTGAGACAACTACTTTTACATTTCAAGATAACACAACATCAAAACAAGTCTACGCCATAGTACTAAATAGAGCTAGAATACGAGAAGCAATTGAACCAGGTGGTTGGGAGATTCATTTAAGTGCAAGTCGTCAGGGAAATATAGCTGGAGTAACTGGTTCTCTATTGAAACTTATCGATGATTCCTCTGTCAATAATGGTGGGAATAATTTTCAGAGAAATTTCGCACCAGAATACAATGTTGTAAGTGGTTCACTAATAGGTGGTACTACAATCAAGACTGCTGCATCTGCAGAGGGTTCTAAGGGTTCCTATGGAACTTTTTATCCAAACTTGGGTGTTATACTTTTAAATCCAGAGAAATTAAGTGAAGATGGTCATCTACAACTTATTACCTCAAGTGGTTCCAATAGTGATGATAGAAATAATAGAAAAATATATAATGCTATTGATGATGGTAATTATTTTCAAATGAAAAGAAAGGAAGAAATTACCTCAACTCATTATTTTGTAAGAGCAACTTCAAATGAATTCAACGCGACAACAAACGAGACCTATTACACTCAATCTGCCGCTGGTACTAAAAATACGATACCAGGTTTAGCAACCGACCCAAGAACATATATCACCACGGTAGGTCTGTATAATAGTTCAAACGAACTACTTGCTATCGCAAAACTAAGTCAACCGATTCTAAAATCAACATCGAGAGAAGCACTTATCAAAGTTAAACTCGATTTCTAATTAGGTTCTCAAAATGCAATTCAAGAATCTTGAATCATCAGACATACTACTCTCATCTTTTGAGGTTCACAAATCATTTACCGTGACCAACGAGGATACGGGCAGTGGGGTCTATTCATTTCAAATATCCAAAGGAACTGATTCTACCCAATATGGTTGGAGTAGAGAGTCTACTGCTAAAACTACATTATCAGGTAGTACTTTCTATAGTATTCCTAATTATTATGTGATTAATAATATGTTTTACAGAGATTTAAAACAAATGTATGACATGGAACCATTCAATGATTCTCAGGGTATAGGTAATGTATTCGTTGATAATTCTGTTGATTATATATCAGCAGTGCCTACATCTTCCGATGCAATAATTAGTTATACTGAGACTAGAAACCTTTACGATATTGTTGATAAACCATCTAAAATAATTTTAAGAAGACCCTTTACCAGACAACTTCATGACACGGCGAATATAATCTCTGTGCCTCAGGAATTATTTGGTGAAACAATAAAACAAGATTCAGTCAGAATAACTGACGATAGCACCGACCAAACAATAATACTACAAGACGATGGTAGGGGAAACCTATATGATGTAGCTTTCAGTGCTAGTTTTTCAAGAAGAAATCCCGACACAAATAATAGTGGCTCTGTGGTGGGAAATGTTTTTTATGACTATGGAATAGTAGTTATTACAGATACTGGTTCCTATAGTAATGTTGGTATAGAGACTGGTTCTAACGGATTTACAATGGAGTTTGATTCTACTCAGACAATCTATGAGCAAGAATATATATGCACAGTAGGTGAGAACGATTTCCAACACACAACTAATAGAAGTTTGAAAGTAGGTCAAAGTGGTAGTGTTTCGTTTTCAGGAAGTGCTTACGATGATACGATATACAAAAACTCAATCTATGATGGATACCCTTATGATTTGACAGGTTTTTCAACAAGTTCATACAAAAATGAAAAGTACGAAATTGGAACTGAACTCATAGGTGAAGCAACTCACTCACATTTTGCAACTTATGTTACCACAATAGGACTTTACAACGAAGATAATGAATTACTAGCTGTTGGAAAAACTGCAAAACCTATCAAAAACGATAAGGAAATGATACTTAGTTTTGTGGTAAGATTTGACACTAACTGATATTTATTATTGTAGTAATGCTACGATTTAGGAGAAAACAGATGTTAAAGAAAATTATTTTGGGAGTGTTAATATCCTCATCTTTATTTAGTCAAAATTTAATTGGGGATTTCTTTAAATATTCTACTGCTTATTCAAGTTTTAGTTTAAATGCTCCACGATATCAAGACGATAGATTTGCTATCGTAGGTGGTCTATCCACTGGTGATTTATTAGTCGAAAGGACTGAGAGAGAATTAAAACCTGATTTTCAAACATCATTTGGACTTCGTAAGATTGGAAGATTTCAATATGAACCAAAACGAGGTGTAAAGGGAGCTGGTAAGGGTGGAGTCTGGTACGACGGTTCTGAGCAAAATGCCAACGAAAGTGCTACATTTGGACCCGTTAAAGGTTGGGAGTATCTCGTCAAATATTCCGAGGGTAGACAATGGGGTGATGATTATGTCAATCAAGAATATTGGTTGAGATATATAGGTGATTGGATAATGGTTAAGGTCGGATGGACTGAGTTAGGTTTGGAAGATATTAATTACGGACAAGGTGATTTAAGAGTTCATCTAACACCAGATGCTCTACAAAATAAATTTCACGTTTCTCTTGGGTTGAAACACAGACAACATCCGGTATACGGGTTTGATGCTATGGTTTTAGACACAACTTGGTACAGAGGTGCATGGTGGCAATTCGCAGAGAAGGCATTTGGTATCGACGACAATATGTGGTATCAAGAAAATATGTTAGAGGGATATGATAGTGACGGAAATCCAATTTGGAAACATGACGAATTATTAGAATTAATAAATGGCGAATGGGTTCGAGTTGAAGGTGACGGGCCTTTTTGGAATGGTCGTGGAGAGTATTGGGGACATGATTGGTTGTGGAGAGATGACGATGGTAGGATTTTTGCATACACCGACAGAGAATATTTTATTTATCACTTTCCAGGTATGTTGGAAAATTACATTGAAGATGTCAAGAAAAATTTAGGTAATCAAAATGAAACCTCATTGGTAATCGGTGTAGATTTTTATCACTATGCTGAAAATTGGTGGTTACATACTTGGGGTAATTGGTTACCAGTTCACTATGGTCATACGACACATTCCTATCACAACGCAACCCACTACGGAAAACATCTAGACGAGGGTAAAGAACCCTATGATTTTATGTTTATGGAATCGATGTGGATGGATTGGAATGATTATGATATGGGGGCAATATTCGGAGTAAAACTAAAAGATAATCTTGGAGTGTTTGCCGAGGGAAGATATCTTTATTACTGGGAACGACCAGCATATGATATCAAGTTAGGTGTGAATTATCAGTTTATGGGATTCTAAATGAAAAAATTTTTACTAATACTTTTTATTTTATTCTTTAGTTGTGAGGATGACAGAGTAGAAGAAACAAAGGAACCAATGATGCAACTATGGGTAAATGGAGACCCAATAGACCCGTTTACCTATTACGGTCAAATAAACACCTATGGTGAAATATCAGTCGGTGAAGATGGTAAGATTAAGAAACTACTTGTGATGCACTTTCAAAGAGAGGTTGGTAGGGTGTTACCTGAATTAGAACACTATGCAGCCATTTGGGTTGATAATGATGGTGAGGATAATAGTGATTTGATAGATGCTGGTCTTTACTTGAACTACGGGCCAACGGACACATTATCACACACAAGAGAACAGACGATGGATATGGAGATAATTGGTAGTCAGGATTATACGGATTTTGCTCAATCAGAGATATATGTAAATGAGAACAACAGTATTTCAGGTATGGCAAACGGTAAATTTTGGAATCCATATAGGGGTGAGGAACAATTAGGATTATTAATTTTTGAAAATATTGAAATCGGAACTGACCCTGAAGCAACTTTTTATACTGGCGGAGAGTGATGCCGAATAAAGCTGCTAAGTTGAGAAAACAGAAAAGACTTAAATTAAATAAAAAACTATCAGTAGAAGGAAGGACATCAAAACAATATCGAAAATGGAAAGACAAACAAAATTCTAATTCTAAGGATAAGTTTGGAGTAAAAAGATGAGTGAAAAAATAAAAGAAGGAACTTGTGGATACGGTGTGGATGGACATCTAGGTGAAGAACCAGCAGGCCCTCATCTATTGGATAAAGTCAACAAGTTTATGGATGAGGCTTGTCAGAAGGGATATATGACCCATCCTACTCGTAAGACAAAAATTATGTTTGGTCGTAGGTATCGTAATTGTATTAAAAAAGAAAATACAAATACCAATGTGACAATGGAACAAATGGCTAGAATCATTGATAATATTTGTGTAAACTGTGGAGAATTGGCGAACGAAAATTTAAGAAAGTGGTTCAAGGATAAATGGGTGAACATTGGTAAAAAAGATAAGTCCGGTAAACATCCACCTTGTGGAACAAGTGGTAAGAAAAGAGGATACGCAAAGTGTGTTCCAGCCTCTAAAGCTTCCCGCATGACTAAAAAACAAAAAGCAAGTGCTACTCGTAGAAAACGAGCGGCACAGAATAAAGCTGGTAGAGGGGGTAAGGCATCACCAGGACAAGGTAAGGCACCAATAAGAGTTTCTACGAAACCCAAGAAGTAATGGGATGGTCAGATAAATATAAAAAAAGTATTGACTGTAACAATCCTAAAGGATTTAGTCAAAAAGCACATTGTGCTGGAAGAAAAAAACGAGAGAATAAAATGAGTTCAAAATTAGAAGAGTTAGTTGGTAAAAGAATTACTGAAGAACAGTTTGACGAAGCTGCAGGAAAGAAAGATGCTTGTTATCACAAGGTCAAAGCTCGATATGATGTCTGGCCATCAGCATATGCCAGTGGAGCACTTGTTAAGTGTCGAAAGGTAGGTGCTGCAAATTGGGGTGAGAAAAGTAAAAAGAAAGAAGGTTTTGCAAGTGATGCCCAAAGACGAGCTGCGTTTGCAAGTGGTTATAAGGAAAAAGGTAAGAAGAAAAAGAAAGAATCTGTAGCTGAGGCTACATATAAATTCAAAGGATTTACTAATTCCAAGATGGATGAACTAGATGCTATGTTGAGTAGAGCTGGAATTCAAGGTACACCTGATTTTAACAAAATGACTTATACTACGTCAGGTAGACAGTCCCCTGCGGTAATCAACAGGATAATGAAAAAGTTAGGTGGAAAAAAGATAGAAGAAGCATACGATATATGGGCTGAAGATGGTTCATTTGGATATACAATGACCGGTATAGTTGAGGCAGAGTACCAGGGTAGAAAAGTAAAACTAAATAAACCAATGCAAGGTGATGTAAAAAAATTTAAAGTATATGTAAAAAATCCAAAGGGTAATGTAGTTAAGGTAAACTTTGGTCAAGGTGGTGATGCTAAAGGTGGGACTATGAGAATCAGAAAATCCAATCCAAAAGCAAGAGCTTCCTTTCGAGCAAGACATAACTGTGACACTCCAGGCCCGAAACACAAGGCAAGATACTGGTCTTGTAAAAAATGGTAACACCGTATGAATGGTGATATAAAGATTGGTAAACTTTTATGTGATGAGGACATAATTACAAAACGTCAACTCAATAAGGCTTTACAATCACAAGTCAAGGGTGATAAAAGAACATTAGGTGAAATTTTAGTTGATTTAGGTTTTTGTGATTTTGATGATATTACAAATGCTCTATTGGGTTCCGATGAGGATACAAAACATCATGAGGAAAAAACTAAAGAAATACATATAGAACCTGAACCAAAATCAAAACCAAAATCAAAGAAAAAAGAACCGATAGAAATTTCTGAGGAAAAGGTTATGGGTACTAAATTCTCAATGTCCGTCCAGACTATCGTAGGGTTGGTTGCTCTTATATCCTCAGGTGTCGGTGGTTATTATATGTTGTTACAAGAAATCGAAGAAGCTAAGGAATTACCAAAAATTAATATTGAAGAAATTTTCACGGATGAATATCCATCCAAACCAGAGGGTCATAACTGGCCACGGTCTTTTGAACAATATAAGAATCAAGTAGGTGGTCTCCAAGATGATATGGATTTAGTCTACGAAACTATTGAGGAGTTAGAAGAAACCATAAAAGAATTAGAGAAAGACATCAAAGACCTTGAAAGAAGAAAAAAGGACAAATAGGAGTTTGTTATGAGATTGACATTACCATTTGTATTATTTCTATCTGTCTTATTCGGACAGGTAAACGATAAGAATTTTAAAGAAAGAATTAATGGGGGTATAGTTGTTGCAGTCTTTTCTGCTGAGTGGCAAGAACAAGACTTAGATGACAAATTATTGAAAGGTGTCGAAGGATACCAGGATTGCGTAATCATCAATGTTAAAAGTGAAGATGCTCCTAAAGTTGTTAAGAAATTAAGATTCAGAAATTTTCCGTCAATGGCTTTATTTTATGATGGGTCTAAAAAGGAAACATGGAAAGCAGATATGGATGGTGAGATTGATGTATCGAATAAAGAAATAAAATCTGCAATAGATGATGTCTTGGCTGAGGATGTTTTTTGATGGACAGAGATTTAGTTACACAAGACCACCTACAAAACCAAAAACACTACATTAATACTAAACTCATAGATATCATGGAGTACAGACAATCACGAAAGTGGTATGTCAGTATTGCTGTTGTAGGTTTATTTTCGTTTATTTTAGCTCTAATGATTTTTTTCATGGCTCAAGGTAAGGATGTTACCGAGGGTTGGAAAGAAATCTTATTATTGATGTTAGGTGGATTTGTCGGTTCATTTGCAAAGGTAATTGACTTTTGGTTTAATAATCAAGAGAATGATAATAAATTACTAGAACATGCGGATGATTGATGAATATTGCAACGTTAGCTGGTCATTTAGCTTTTGGATTAATAGCTTTTTCTTTTCTGGTCAAGGACATCTTGTGGTTACGAGTTGTATCTATACTTGCGAGTCTATTTTCTATATTTTATAATTATGTAATACCTTTGGAACCGATGTGGATTGCAGTCGGTTGGAACATTGTGTTTGTTATGGTCAACTTATATCATATAGGTGTGATAATTTATGAGAAACGACCAGTTCAAATGAATCCAAAAGACAAGGAACTCTACGAGACACTTTTCAAAGACCTAAGTCCAGTTGAGTATCTGAAGATTAGTAAGGTATCCCAGTGGAAAAAATTCAAATCCGGTGAGATTATCATCACACAAGATAATCTAGTTAAAGATTTAATTCTAATTTATAACGGAACTGTTGATGTTGTGGTTGATAAGAAAAAAGTTGCTGAACTGAAAGATGGACAGTTTGTTGGTGAGATGAGTTTTCTTACTGAGAGACCTGCTACAGCAACTTGTGTTGTTAGACATGATTGTGAGTGTTTGGTTTGGAAACAACCTGAATTCAAGGATTTATTAAAACGAAATCCGTCTCTATACTATACGATACAATCTTTACTAAGCAATCAATTAGTAAGTTATAGTAATAAGAAAAAAATAAAATAATCTTATATTTATTAATAACACAATCGATAGGAGAGTATGATGAAAAATATTTTGAAATTAATTCTTTCAGGTGTAATTCTTTTCGGAGCGGCACCAACCGTTAATGCTATGGAAATGAACATGGCAAGTATGGAAGAGATTAAGAAAAAGAAAAAAACCAAAAAGAAAAAAATGAAGAAAAGTAATAAGAAGAAGAAAAAAGGTTTCTTCTCAAAAATCTTTGGTTCAAAGTAATGATAAGACTGAAAAAACTTATCAAAGAGTCAAATGTTTGGGATAGAAAGTTTGGTGAACCTCTACCTACTCTAAGACTAGAGCAGGAGGATAAATATCCTGATGATGCTCCTGACCATTTTGGTGGTGGGGAAAATATAGATATATTTGGATATCAGACTAAACATTATGATATATGTAAGTCAGCGGTTGATTTGTTTACTACACTTGATGTTGTTACCGATGAAGAAGCTCAAAAATATATAGTCAACGCCGCTAAGGATTTAGACCACATCTTTGAAATGGAAAAATCCGTAGTAATGAAAAAACCTGTAAATCATGACCCTATCAAACATGGGATAGAACTTATAAATACTATTTCCTATCAATTAGGATATGTTGGTAAGATAATAAACAAGGATTTTATGAACGAGACAACATTTATGCCTTTTCATGTACAAGTCATGGTCAACAGAAAAGATGATATTAAAATAGAGAAAAATAATGATTAGACTAAAAAATCTAATTATTGAACAACCAGTTATCGAACAAGCAGGTGTGTTTAAAAATAAAGATGCAGACACTTATTTGAAAACACTTATGGATATGTTAGGTGAGGAGACTTATAAAAGTGATAAGGAGTATGGTTGGTACGATGTGACACTAAAAGACCCATATTATGTTAAAAAACTAGATAAGGTATATATCATCGACGAATCGATACCACATTCATTTCCAGCAGACCATAGGGATTTTTGTTACTCTCAGTATACCGTGCCCGAGTGGGCTCCAAAGGATGGACAACATACGATAGACACTCAGTTGTTTGAAGACTTTGCAAAGGTAACAGGTTCAATAATTATAGATGGGTTGAAAGGGACTGTCACGGCTAGGTGTGGTGATTTGGTCGCAAACGATGTGACAATAAATTTTGTTCTTGATGTGGTTGCCGGTAAGATAGAACCATCAAGAGATGAGTATAAAAAAAGAATATTAGCAACGAGGTAATTATGGATAAATACAATAAGTCAGTTCAACATCAATGATTCCACCATGCAACTTGGGGGTCTCCCAAGCATGAAAGTATGGGTGTCGGTAAAGTGTTATGGCACTCACTAACAGAAAGTGGTAAGGTTGAAAGAGTAAATATACAATTTGGTGAAAATGTATACGAAAACGTGGATGTCAAACATCTGAAACCAGTCAAAATGGAAGCTCATGGTCATCCTGCTGAAAAGCCACCGAAGATTAAAAAGAAAAAAAAGAATAACGAATCGATTATGATTAACGGAAAAGAATATCGACCAATAAAGTAGGAACAAAAAAAATGTCTAAAGAAGGTAAAATGGCAAAATACGATGCAAAAGAGATTGCTCAAGACTCGATGGATGTTTTTAAAATGATTGATGAAGATACAAATCTACCTGAATGGGTTGAGGCAAAAATCACAATTGCTGCTCATAATATGAACGCTGTTAAGGATTATCTCACACATCATATGAAAAAATCCGACGAGGATTGAAATGATTAAATTGAAAAATCTGATTAACGAGAGGTATGTATCCAAAAGTTCTGATACAATTGGAGATGTATATCAATCAGCAGTAGACTCATTGGAGGACTTATCTGATTTAATAAAAAAACATGCACCTGAAGAAAGATTATTATCCCGCACTTTAGAAAAACAATCCATGATGATTAGAAGAATGGTAACTAAAAGTAAATCCTATCCGAAAATAAAAGATAAAAGAAATGATTAAACTCAAGGATTTGATTGAAGCAAGTCCGACTATTAATATAAAGGGACTCAAAGGTGCAACTGGTTTTATCAAGCCTGAGGAATGGGATGCTAAGAAAAAATCATTGAAGAAATCCATAGAGAAAACAACAGGTTATTTACTATTAGAGAGAATAGATTATATGCAAATTGCTCAAACACTAATAGACTCCTATGGACTTAAATCGAAAATAAAAATGGGTACTGGTAAAAACTTTGGTGAGTATATTCCTGAAACAGATACTATAACTCTGAGACCATCTTATAAATCAGTAAAAGATTTTCTTATGACAGTACTCCATGAAATTGGTCATGCTCTTGATGCTAAACGATTAGGTGTTAGGAAATATATAAAGAAATATACTCAGGCTGGAACTATGGCTAATTATCAAGGTCTAGACCCACATGATGATAATAAGTGGGAAGAGAAAGCAGAAAGATTTGCAAGGAAGGAAATCAGTAAGTGGTTGTAAAAAAAATTGTATTTAGAATTTTTTCATACTAATTATAAAAGGTTGTTTTAATTTCCAAAAGAAAAGAATAATATATGAAACCACGTTCAGCTAAGAACAAAGGTAAACGATTACAGAATAAAGTCAGAGACCTAATCCTTGAAAAATTCGATAAATTAGAAGAAGATGATGTTCGTTCCATTACTATGGGAGATAGTGGTGAGGACATTCTTCTTTCACCAGCCGCTAGAAGATTATTTCCATTTAGTGTTGAGTGTAAGAATCAAGAGAAACTCAACATTTGGTCATCTTTGGAACAAGCAGAAACAAATAGTGGAAAACACACTCCTTTACTTATATTTAAAAGAAACAGAACCAAGACATATGCAGTCCTAGAATTTGATAAATTATTAGAATTATTAGATGAATAAAATAATTAATCTACTCAATAGAGTTTTAAACTCAAACGGTACGAAATTAAAAAAACAAAATGAATATATGTATTGGTCACCTTTTATATCTCATCATAAACCTAAATTACAAATAAATATTCAGAACGGAAACTGGCACTGTTGGGTATCTAATAACGGTGGTAGAAACCTTTTTCAATTATTAAAAAAAGTAGGAGCTTCAAAAGAACACTTTGATGAACTCTCTGAATATGTCGATGATGTTCCACGATACAATAAATCAAAAGATACTGAAAAAGAATCCGTAGAACTACCAAAAGAATTCAAACCATTGTGGAATGGTGGAGATAGTATTGTCAAGAGACATGCTCTGAGTTATTTGTATAAAAGAGGTATTACTGATAACGATATACTTAGATATAATATTGGTTATTGTGATAATGGTCTTTATGGTAATAGGATAATCATACCATCCTATAATTCCGACAGCAGTCTAAATTTTTTTGTCGGAAGGGATTTCTATGATAGCAAATTAAAATATAGGAATTCACCAACATCTAAGGATATCATTGGTTTTGATTTATTTATCAATTGGGACGAACCTATAATTCTGTGTGAAGGTGTATTCGATGCTATGTCGTTCAAAAGAAATGCAATACCACTTTTTGGAAAAACAGTAATGAGTCAACTCCATAAAAAAATAATTGAATCTAAGGTTAAACTTATATACTTATCATTAGACTCAGATGCAATTGATGATTCTATAACTATTACTGAGAATTTTATCAATAATGGTATAGAGGTTAGAATGATGAAACTTGAAGAAAAAGACCCAAATGATATTGGTTTTGAAAAACTGTTATATTTAATAAAAAGAACAAAGACAACAAGGTTTTCAGATTTAATGAGAATGAAACTAAATGGCAAGACAAAACAATATATGGAAATTTAACGATGATGAATGGAAAGTTCATATCGACAACAAAGAAATTTGTGATAAGATAAACGATAAATTTGCTTTGAAAGCTTCTACTGTATATTATGAAACTGGCTTATTCTCCGAGGAAACATCTTGGGATGTTATAGTGCCTAATAATCTGATTAGACAAGTAAAAAGGTTGTTAAAGGAATCTACTTGATAAAACCATCTACTTTAAAAGTACCGTTTCGAAAATTAAAGTATATCCACCACATTTCAGACATTCAAATTCGTAATCTAAAAAGACATAAAGAATACGAGGAAGTATTTGAAAGAACCTATGAACAAGTTAGTAAACAAAGAAATAATGCTATAGCTTACATAGGTGGTGATATTGCTCACTCAAAAACAGATATGTCACCAGAATTGGTCGACCAACTATCTAGATTATTTAAAAACTTATCTGACATAGTACCTACTGTTATTATTGCTGGTAACCATGATTGTAATCTAAATAATCGTTCAAGATTAGATGTCTTGACACCTATTGTAAATAATCTAAATCATCCTAACCTACATTATTTGAAAGACACTGGTGTATATAAGTGTGGAGATGCTTCTTTAGTGGTTTGGGATTGTTGGACTGATGAAAAAGATTTTATAACATCAGACCAAGTTGATGGAGATACCAAGATAGTTTTATTTCATGGAACAGTTGACAGATGTGAGACCGACTTAGGATTCAGATTACCGAGTGATGTCAAGATAACCAAATTCAAAGGTTATGACCTGGGACTATTGGGTGATATACATAAAAGACAACACTTGAATAAAGAAGAAACAATATCCTATTGTGGTTCATTGGTTCAACAAAATCATGGTGAGGGTTTATCTCATGGATATCTATTATGGGACGTTCCAAGTAGAAAATCAAAATACATAGAGATACCTAATGATTATGGATATTACACACTCGATATAGACAAGGGTGAAGTTCCAGATGCTGACGACATGCCTAAAAAGGCTAGATTAAGAGTAAGAGTCTCAAACACCTCAGCAACTGAACTTAAAAAAGCACTCGCAATAATACATGATAAATACGGTATCGAGGAAATGTCGGTGACTAGAACTGACTCCCTTTACAGTAACGATAGAGTTAGAAATAAAACCATAAGTGTTGGTGATATAAATAATACCGATGTTCAATATAAATTGATAGAAGACTATTTGACCTCTAATCATATCGTGGATGATGAGACATTAGTAAAGATTAAAAATATAAATGAATCATTAAATCAAAATCTTCCTGAAGAAGAGGTATATAGAAATGTCAATTGGAAAATAAAAAAATTCGAATGGTCAAATATGTTTAGTTATGGTGAGGACAACATTGTTGACTTTACAAAACTAAATGGTATAATCGGTATGTTTGCTCCCAACGCTCAAGGTAAATCATCTTTACTTGATGCTCTATCTTTTTGTCTATTTGATACTTGTAGTAGAGCATACAAAGCAGAGAACGTTCTTAATAATAAAAAGAAAGATTTTTATTGTAAGGTTAATTTTGAAATTGATGGACAGGATTATTTTATTGAAAGAATAGCAAAAAAACAAAGACGTGGTAATGTCAAGGTAAATGTGGATTTCTACACAATTGACGATACTGGAGAAAAAGTATCAATGAACGGTGACCAACGAAGAACAACAGATGTCAACATCAGAAAGGTCATAGGTTCGTATGATGATTTTATATTAACAACACTCTCATCCCAAATTAAAAACTCAGTCTTTATAGAGAAAACACAAAAGGAAAAAAAGACACTACTAGCCCAATTCATGGGACTTGAGGTATTCGATAAATTATGGACATCTGCATCAGAAGAGATAAAAGATGTTGCAGCTGTTTTGAAAAACTTTAAACAAAATGATTGGGAAAAAGAATTATCAGACATCAAGGAAAATAAAGTAAGATTCAAGAAAATACATGATGATTTGATTAGTGAAAGAAATGAAAGTCAAACCAAGAAACACAACATCGAACGAAATATTCTAAGTCTTACAAAAAAATTAAAACCAACAGATAAATCAGTTGAGGATATAGATAAACTTAAGACTAGTAAAAAAAATCTCACAGAGACATTGAGTAGTATAGATAACGAAATGGGAGAGGTAGATGTTAGGATTGAAAAATCAAACAACCTAAACAACGAATTAGATTCTAGGATATCAAGACATAAAAAAGAAAAAACCGAGGAGAACTATACGGAGTTACATAGATTAGAGAATCTTAAAAAAGAACTTGATATAGACCTTGATAAGAAGAAATTAGAGGTAAGTCATAAACTAGATAAAATCGAAAAACTAGGTGATTTAGAATGGGATGATAATTGTGATTACTGTATGAGTAATCCTTTCACACTAGATGCAATAGAGACCAAGAAAAAATTAGAAGATGATAAAAAAGTTGTCAAGGACTATCTACTCAGAATAGATACTATATCGGAAAAAATTGATAATTTATATCATGCTAGAGAACGAAAATCAGATTTAGATGATATAATGAATAAATTACAAAAGGTTTTGTCTCTCAATAACGAACTCAGTAGTAAAAAGGTTTTACTTGAAGAAAAAAGAAAAAATGTTTTACATCAAATTACATCCATAGAGGAAAAAATAATCAAGTATTACGACCAAGAAAAAGATATTGTTTACAACCAACAAATTGAGTCAGAGGTAAAACAAAAACAAATCGAATTAGACGATATTAATAATCAACAAGAAACTTTATCGGATAATATAAATAACATTTTCGGTGAGATAAAAGTAGTTGATACTAAGCGTAGGGGTATTTTAGATAATATCAAAAAGGTTGAAGAACTAGAGAGTAAATATCATGCTTATCAGTATTATCTAGATGCTGTAAAACGAGATGGTGTTCCCTATGAACTTATAACTAAAGCACTTCCAACTATCGAGGGTGAGGTTAATAATATATTGGCTCAACTAGTTGATTTTCAAATGTTATTCGAAATGGATGGAAAAAATATAAACAACTATATTGTGTATGATGACGATAATGTCTGGCCTCTTGAATTAAGTAGTGGTATGGAACGATTTATTAGTTCTCTTGCAATAAGAGTTGGTCTGATAAACGTATCAAATCTACCTAGAAGTAATTTTCTTGCAATAGACGAAGGATGGGGAACTATGGATTCTGATAACCTTAACTCAGTATATAGCTTGTTTCAATATCTAAAATCACAATTTCAATTTACATTGATTGTATCCCATATAGATTCAATGAGAGATGCTGTTGATTCTTTATTAGAAATAAAGAAAGAAAAATCCTTTAGTTCAATTAATTTTGATTAGAGAAAAGAATTCTTTTCTTACATTTCTCTTCAATCAAACTTTCTATAATAGCATACATTTTATAACCATTGTTCTTAGAGTAATCTTTCAACATATCTCTGTATTGTTTTCTTATCTTTATGTTAACGAATGTGTCTTTCATAACAATACATATTATTTAATTACTTTTTACCTACTTTTGTGACACTTTTTTTTGTAAATTTTATATTCAAATATTTATCTATATGATGAGGAATATTTAATGGGATTCTTACCACGCCGAAGAACAAAAGAAAACTTAAATCAAGTTGATGTATTTTACACGGATGTGAATAACGATATTTTTGTTGTTCAAGATGTGCCTGATACATTTGTACAAGGAAGGTCAGCTTTCAAAATATTCGGTTCTGATTTTTTACTTGAAAACGTTCCTCTTAAAATAGAGATACTTGATAAAGCTGGTAATACCGTTTTCAGTCAACCTATCATTTATGGTGAGAATTCCCCATCTCTACCCTATAGATATATAAGTGTTGAGGTGTACCCACCACCGATAAATACACCAGGTGAAGCAGAACTGATTATCTTGGGTCAGATAAATCCTGATAATCCTGTTTCTCAAGCACTTATCGGTGAACTCCCACCAAGATATCAAAACGCTTATAATGTTCGTTATAGAAAAATAATTAATATTGATACCGAGAAGGTTATCAATGAACAACCTATTTTATTTTATAAAAAACCAGATGTGACTGCAACTGAATTTGTTATAGCTCAAAAACTTTTCACACCACCAACACAACGTGTGATTAGTGGTAGTAAAATAGATGGAACTGTAAATAAAGATATTGAGGGTAATCAGTTTATAAGTGGTTCCTCAGTAAATACTCAGATTAGTGTAAATGATAAATCACAAAGTCCTTACGGTGATTTGAAAGCTCAAGGTAATTTATACAAGTATAAAACCGGTCTATATAAACATAATAAGGTTTTAAAAAGAAGAGGACTGAAATCTAGAAAAAGTTCACCAGAAAAACCACAGATGACAATTAGGTCTGCGACTTCAAATAAATTTGTTTCTGAAATGGTCGGAGCAGACATCGAGGTGAAGAATATAAGTCTACCTACGGAATCCGTGGTTCGATTAAGTGGACTTGACCCGAAGGTTGTTAATATAGATGATATATATAATGCATTTACTTTTCCAAATTTTGTAGGTAAGGTAGAGTCAGTTGATAGTGATAAGGAGATAACTTTAAATAAACCATATGCAGTTGAATTTTTAGACCCCACATCAACATCAACGGAACCTAAGAAAATTTTTACAAGTATTGGGGACAATGCAAATGATTTATTTGCTAATTTCACATCCTCGTATACTGAGTACGATACCCCTATTACAAGTAGTTATAGATTTGATTCCTTTGTAGATTTTACAATAACAGATATGAGAACTTTTAGTGGGGATGTGTATAGAATAAAAGTTTCAGGTGGCAGTGATAGTATGTTGGGGGAATTTCCCGTCTTACTCGATACCGTTGTTGATGCACCAGAGCTTCTAATCGATTCTACATCACCATCAGGTGTACTCAGAACTGGTTATTTTCTAGACCAAACACATTTAGATAAATATTGGAATGCATTTGGTGGTGATAATAATACAAATACTTTAGTTCCTCAATATACAATGTCTCTAGCAGATGGAATTTTCTTGTCAGGGTCATATACTCAACATAATCAGGTTGGAAGATTTGAACTAGATAACACTTATTCTTTTACTGTGAGAAAAGATGTTGCCTACACATTATCTCTAAATGCACAAGGTAAGAAAAGTACTAAAACTAATATCGAGGGAGAGAATAACCAAAAGGCAATAATATTTTTTCATTTATCAGGTTCAGACCTCAAAGACTTCAACGAATCAGATATTGAATTTTCGTCATCATTTGGTGATGTAATTCGAAATGAGTTTGGACAGTCGGTAGGTCTTGAGATACCTGATTCTAATTTATCAGAGGGATATACTGACTTCGGTACAGTAAGTCATACGTTCACACCAAATTTCAAACCAGATAGAGTGAAGAATACCGACACGACACTTCAGATAAGAATAAATTCTGGTGAGTGGTTATTGAGTGATATTTCCTTAACTCCGGCGTCCAGTACTGGATTTTCCCCAGACGAATTTTCCTTTAGAGTTCCAATCTCACCAAATACCTTAAGACCTGATAATTTTGATTTTTTAGTTGAATATCTTGATATAAATGGCAACACAGCTGAGACCGTTACCTTTATAGATAATGTTCACATTTCCGGGTCAGCGTTTATTCTTGAGGGGGAGGATAATTTATTAACTGGTTCTATGTTCATGGGAAATGTTGCAGGAGCTGGTATTGAAATGGCTGGTGCAAATTCAGCATACATAAAGTCAGTAGGATATGATAGTTTCATAAGTGCTTCTGCTGGTAAGGGTGGTGGTTTTTTTATATGGAGTGGGTCGGTTTTACCAAATGCTCCAGATAATTATCGAGGAGCAGGTCTTGAAATACATGACGGTAGAGCTGGTGATAACGATAGTTTTCTCAAATTTAGAACAATAGATGCAGACAATGATAATAGTTCAAGTCTTGAAATTAAAACATCCAGATTTTTTCTAGGTAGTGAGTCGGATGGAAACTTTGTAAGTGGGGCTCTCGGTAATGTTGAGATAAGTTCTTCTAATTTTCATTTAACCCCAGAGGGTAACGTCACAATGTCAGGAACAATTACTGCAGATTCTGGTGAAATCGGTGGATTTACCATTGATGACGGAGACCTGACATCAGGTGTGGGTAACGGTGCTATAACGATGAGTAGTGCTGATAAAATAATATCCATAGGTAGTGGTTCTACGTTTAACAAGGGTGACCTACAAGGTGGTTTCAGAGTAGGTATCGATACGGATGGAGTTTTCAAGTTTGCAGTTGGAACAGCTGATTCCTTTATACATGCAGATGCATCTGGGGTAAGTATTAAATCAGATAGTTTTGTCGTTACAGCTTCGGTAGCAGAAATCGATGTAGATGTTTATAAACTAAGTGCTAATAATCTGTTTATAAGCTCAAGTGGTGGGGGATTTATTTCAGCAGGTAATCCAAGACCCACAGGAATAGACGGTACAAACAAGGGTATTTTTATACAAGGTGATACTGGAGTGTTTCTTGCAGGAAATGCTGCTGGTGGTCATTTAAAATTTGACGGAACAAATACCTCGATTAGTTCATCTGCATTCTATCTTGGTAATGATAGTCAGTTTGTAAGTGGAGCTCTAGGTAATATTGAGATTAGTTCGTCTAATTTTCATCTGACTGCGGACGGAAATGTTACTATGTCTGGTATTATTAATGCTCAGAAGGGTGGTAATATAGGTGGGTTTGAAATTGATGCAACACAAATCAACGATACAAACGATAGACTGATTTTAAAGTCAGATGGACAGATAACAGCTTCATTTATTCAACTAACCGGTGAGGTCAATATAACTGGTGGTAGTGCTAAGCGACAACTCGATACACTTGGTGAGGAGACCGCATCTCTGAAAGCTGTAACCGCATCACTAACAACCTTTGTTTCTGTCTTGGGTGAGAAGACAGCATCACTTGCAGGGTCGGTGACTGTCTTGGGTGAGAAGACAGCATCACTTGCAGGGTCGGTGACTGTGTTGGGAGAGAAAACAGCTTCACTACAAACCGGTGTTGATACTTTGGGTGAGAAGACAGCCTCACTTGCAGGGTCGGTGACTTCACTTGGAGAAAAAACTGCATCTCTAGCAACCGGAATTACTGCAGTTGGAACGAGTGCAGTTTCATCTGCTTCATTGTTTGCTATAAACACTAAGGAGTCAGCTTCCCTATTTTCAATTTCATCGGTTGCCTCAAGTTCTGCTATCTCTGCTGGTTCAGTAAGTTCAGCATCACTACAGGTAACATCAAGTAAGTTGATTCTAGAAAACGTTATATCAGAGGTGAGCTCGTCGGTAACTTCTAGTAAATTAGACCTAGAGATTTCCCTAGCAGGGGTAAGTTCCTCGGTCTCAGGTGCCTTTACAGAAGTATCAACTTCTATAGCAACAACCAATACGGAGGTCTCAACTTCAATTGCAGCAAGACAACAAACTGATAAACTAGAGACAAAAGCAAAAGAAGCTACATTTTCAAGTTCTTTTATTTTAATTGGTGAACAGACTGCTTCCCTCCAAACTGCTACTGCATCATTGGCAACTGGAATAACTAGTGTGGGAGCTAGTTCGATAACATCGGCATCTTTATTTGTCATTGCAACTGAACTATCATCCTCAGTAGGTCTTGCTCAAGTGAGTTCCTCGGTCTCAGGTGCTTTTACAGAAACTTCACAATCTATAGCCACAACAAACACAGAGGTTTCGACCTCGATTGCAGCTAGACAACAAACTGATACAGCTGAAGTAAAAGCTACTCTCTCCGAGGTAAGTTCATCAGTAACGTCAAGTAAATTAGACCTAGAGATTTCTCTTGCAGGGGTAAGTTCTTCTGTGTCAGGAGCGTTCACAGAAACTTCACAATCTATAGCAACGACAAACACAGAGGTCTCAACCTCAATAGCAGCAAGACAACAGGTTGATATTTTGGCAAATAGAGCAGCAGAGGCTACATTCTCAAGTTCTTTTATTTTGGTTGGAGAAATGACCTCGTCTCTAACAGAAGCAACTGCGTCAGCTGAAAGTAGTCTAGCGTCTATAGGAGTTTCAACCGCTTCAATAGCAACCACCACTGCATCTATTGAGGTTGATTCGGGTTCAATTGCTGCTGCAGTTCAATTGACATCAGCGAGTCTGAACATATTGAATAGCTCATCTGATAAAATAGCAGAGTTTGGAGCAAATACATTTGTCGGACTACAAAATTCTGAACACGTCCAAATAAGTCCAAGTGGATTAGATTTGAAAGATGGTAGTACTCTCTTGGGTAGATTTGCCTCCACGACAACTATTGGTAGTACAACAACGGAGCATGTACAGATATCTGGTTCAGGTTTAGAATTACTCGATGGTTCAACCCAGAGGTTTGCTATAAACAGTAGTGGTGTAGCAGTAGGGGATAATTTTAATGTCGATGCGTCAGGCAATGTATCGATGTCAGGTGTGATTGTAGCTCCAGCAGGTAATATCGGTACTTTTATAATTACAAGTGGGAGTATTGATTCCGATACATCAAATTCAAAAAGAGGATTGAAGTTAGAACCCGGTAAATCAATTCGTGGTTATGGAAGCACTGTCCATTCCACAACAACAGTAGCAGGTAAATTTTCATTTGGTGTAGGGGTCATATCACCAGCTGCAAATTCGGATGCACCATTTGCTCAAGACCAAGCATCAGCACCTGGGGCATTGTCAACAAATTAATAAAGGAGTAAGGTATGCCAGGCGGTAATATAGATTATCCATTCAAAATAAATATCGAAACCAATGACGGAACACAAAAGTCATATTTCACATCATCGTTCGCCACAGATGTAGAGTCTGTAGTAAGTGCCTCTTTGGTAATAGATAAAATCAATGAGATACCGTTTGGTTCAGATTACATTCAAGGCATAGAGGCAACCGCCATGCATCCTGCAAGAAGATATGGTCACACCACTGCAGGAGGAGATGCTAGTGATGAGGGAATACTGTTTCTATCCGCTTCCATGACACATCCGAATACCGGTAGTATAGTATTCACCGATACTGAAACTACAACTAATCAGGGTTTAAAATTCTATACCTTTTGGGGTACAAAGGTATGTTCGGTTCTGGGACTACCCGAGGGTATTCCGATATATCCTGAGAACTTCAAATTCTCAGATGATTCTTCTGACCCTGAAAACTATCTCTCTGGTGATGTTATAGCTGATGGTGTGGCTGTCAAAGAGGGATTTAAAATGGCACCTCAGGCAAGAATGCAAAGTAGTTTAGTTTGGGATGATGTTTTCGGTGAGGGATTTGTCCAATGGGTTAGTGGTAGCACTACAAAATTACAAATGGGGTTCAATGCGTCTTCGTCCAAATATGATATCGCAGGTTCAATCAATCGCTTGGGGACTGTGTCTCATCTGACAGCTGGTGGATTAGACATACAAGGACAGTTTATCAAAGGTCTGACTAGTGCTGACAATGTGAGTATTTCAACTACTGGTGCTGGCGATATTGCTTTGATACCTAATCGAAGTACTTTTGACGAAGCTACCACGTCTTCCGGACAACTTCTTATAGACCAGGGTAATGGAATTAACAAATTGGCAGGTTCGTTTAGAATAAGAAAAGACGACTCATCTGCATTTGATAATGAAAGAACCTTTAGTGATTTTCAACTTGGTCTATTAAATAGAAGCGGTGATGGTGTAGGTTTATTTTCAGGTATATATTTCGACATCGGTACTTCCGAAACTAGTGATGAGATTTGTGGTTCAATAGTTGTTGCACGTGATAACTCTACATCTTCTCTCAAAGACGGTAATATGATATTTTCAACAAATGATGCTAATGAGGATGGTAATACGGAAAGAATGCGTATCACACATGATGGTATTGTCGAGATTCCAGGAACATTATCGGTTGCAAGTGATATTATACACACAAGTGATACCAATACCAAGATAGCATTTACAACAGACCAAATTGATTTTGAAGCTGGTGGTGTAACAATGTTAACGCTTGATGAAACCACTCAAGATATTGTGGTTATTAATGAGGGTGGAGTAGATGTAGACTTCAGAATTGAGGGTAATAGTAATAGTGTTCTATTCAAAACAGATGCTGGCTCTGATTTTGTAACAATGGGAGCTTCCACACAAGATTCCGATTCATTACCACGACTAACAGTTCATCAGAACACTCAGAATTTTGTAATTGCTGCAGTCAATTCAACAAATAATACTGCAGCTGATGGAATAATGGTAAATTACACAAATCATGCTGATTTAGGAACTAGTGCACATTTTTATAGAGCACTAGATTCTGGTAATGATACTATGTATCTAGCAAAAGGAAATGGTTCAGGTGGTAGTACTGTGGTTACAAGTTTTACAGCTGGTCACGATACTGCTTGTCTTGATGAGGATGAATTAATGCCTGGTTTAATTATTGAATCAACTGGTGAGGTATGGTTCAAATCAAGTGCATCGTTTGAGACAGCTCTACCCTTTACTCAACTATCAAACTCTAATGGCTCAAAAACAGTATTTGGTGTGGTCGATGGAGTTTCACTTCAATATGATGCTACTGGAAGTATTACGAATGTCAGACCAGAAGAGGAAAGATTTGTAAAAGGTGGTTATCTTATGACACCAGCATTTACTGGATATGCTAAACACGCTCCAACAGGTTCAGCTAACAGACAATTAAACACAATGTCGTTGGGTGAAGGTGTGATGTGGGTAACAAATCATAATGGTGAAATAACAAACGGAGATTATATAGAAAGTTCAGTCATCAAAGGATATGGTAGAAAACAAGACGATGATATTCTAAGGTCAAAGACTGTTGCAAAATGTACAGAAACAATTAATTGGTCAGAGGTAACCTCTAGTATTCAGTATAGTGGAAGTGCCTATAAAAAATATCTAGCTGCTGTAACTTTTCATTGTGGCTAGACAAAAGGAGAAAAAAATGCTAACAACATTCGATGAAATAATAGAGATAACCCTACATCATGAGGGTGGATATGTTCATGACCCAAATGACTTGGGCGGTGAGACAAACTATGGTATTGCAAAACGTTTCTATCCAGATGAGGATATAAAAAATCTAACGAAAGATAGAGCTAAAGATATTTATAAACAAGACTATTGGGATAAAAACAAAGTAGATGAAATGCCCGTACAACTCAAACACATTTATTTTGATATGTGTGTCAATCAAGGTAAGGGTACTGCAGTAAAAATCCTACAACGAGCTTGTAATGCAAAAGGAGCTAATCTAAAGGTTGATGGTGGGTTGGGCCCGATGACTTTAGGAGCAATAGAGGAAACTAATCCATCACTAGGTAGGGTTCGTTGCTATAGATTGAAACACTACTATGATTTGGTCAATAGAAAACCTGAGCAAGAAAGATTTCTATATGGATGGTATAGGAGAACATTGGAAGTTTAATGAATAAATTAACAGAGTACTTAGTAGAACCTTTTCTAATAGAAGAGGGTATAAATGACCCTGGAATTCTTAAAGCTGTATTCCTAGCTGGAGGGCCTGGTAGTGGTAAATCCTTCGTTGCTGGTGGTATATATGGGATACCTGGTAAAGTCAATGTATCGGCATACGGATTGAAACTTGTAAACCAAGACAAAGAACTAGTTCGAATGTTGAAAAAATATGGTTTCGGAACCGACCTAGACAATATGCCTGAGGAACTCTTTAGACAACTAACAGACCCAGAGTACGAGGACTATAGTGGTTTACGAGGTCGAGCTAAAGAACTTACAGCTGCTCGTAAAAAACTCTACATGGACGGAAGACTAGGTATGATTATTGATGGTACAGGTCATAAGTTTAGTAAAATCCGTGAACAAAAAATGGAACTAGAGGCAATAGGATATGATTGCTACATGGTGTTTGTTCATACTGATTTAGGTATAGCTCAGAAGAGAAATATGGAGAGACCAAGAAAGTTAAGTCCTGAA
>CETN01028341.1_pt1 | contig 26877 bp, 20 predicted proteins | sample 531301 | NCBI WGS metagenome assembly CETN01 (sample SAMEA2622656, study PRJEB7988) | marine metagenome | isolation source: saline water (ENVO:00002010), including
AGCTGCTTTTGTAAATGGTTTTGTTTTAGCTGATTTAATTATTTCTTTGGCTATTCTGCCACCCATTCGTGCAGTAAATGCGTCTACGGCACCTATTGTTAATCCTCTTGTTACGGCTTTGTTTCTTATTCTGTTATACACTTCAGGCTTACTTATCAACTCTCGTACTTTGTCAGGAGTAAGTTCTTCTCCTTCTGCCTCTTGTTCTAAGACTTCTGCAAATGTAGCACCCATCTCAAGCACTGAGCCTGCCGCAGCAAATGCGTAAGGTATAGCAGCACCCGCTCCTGTTGCAATTCCTACTGGTCCGCCTGGTGCACCAAGCGCTGCGCCTGTTCCAATTGCGGACAATCCTGCAATAATAGAATCGGTGTTAGTTGCCATCGACGTAAAGGAACTGAATATAATTTCAGGTATAACAGTGGGGTTTTTTACCAAGCCCAAGACTACGCCCATGATACCTTTACCACTATCTTCATATGTTTTCATGTAGTTTTCCATCTCTTTGGATGGAGGCAAGGCTTGTGCGTTTTTGTTGGCTTCTATGAACGAATAAATATCTTCGTCAGTTGCTTTGTTACCACGAACTAAAAGGTCAGCAGCATTCTCTGATGATACACCACGTCTATATCCTGACGCTATGCTACGTGCCATATCGTCGACAAAGTCTCCTATACCTACAGGGGCTACACTATCTAAACCTCTTAGTATATCACCAAATGTTCCTTGAAAATAGTCAACCTCACCCTCTGCGTCTGTCTTTAAAAACTGTTGCTCACTTTCGGGTTGCTCTGTCGAAGAGACCTGTGGAACAGTTGGTGGCTCCAATAAACCAACCTCTGAAGTAGATGCCCCACCGTCTTTTTTTTTTACGCCTACAAGAACCTGGTAATCTTCAATAGGTTTGGCATAACCTTCTTCTTTGAAAAGATCATAAGAGTCCTGTAAAGCATTAGGATTGCTGTTAATTAGATTTACAAAATCTTGCAAACTACCCTGATAGCCTTCAGCAGTAAACAACTCATATGCGTCTTGTAAAGCTTGTTCATTCATATTATTTATTATATTGAGATGTCCTACCTCTTAGAGGGTCTGGTTCTAAATTTAATTTTTCTTCAAGCCCTAATTTTTTAATCGCTACTAATAAGAACTTTTTTAATTTTTCTTTTTCCTTCCTTACACCTGAAGGGGTGTAATTGTTAGCATCTATAATCACCCTTTCTTCTACACCAGGTACAGTAACAAATACTTCATTGCTCAATCCTCCAGTGGCTTCTGCTTTTAAACCTAGGTCAGTAAACTCTGCTTCTAATTCTTTAGCTAAATCATTATCTTGTTTACCAAAAGGCAGTCCCTTATCAAAATCAAGTTTTCCACTTTTCAACTTCGTGTCAATATATCTGTTTGTAGATATATTAAATGTTGTTCTGCCTGTTCGGGATACTCCCTCGCCTGCGGTAGCTTTGCCTGTTGATCGTGTCTTTCCACCATAAACAAACTTACCCTCATCATTTCTACTATCAATTAATTGTTTGAACTCTTTTGTTTGAGTCTTTTCACCACCTAATAATAAGTTAGAAGCAGCTAGTATGAAATCTCTTTCTGTCAAAGGTTTAGTTATGTCAGGATTACCTTTTGCATCTTTTGCAAAGAAACTAACCGTTTCTGTTCTTATATTACCTAGATCATCTTCTACAGTTAATATTAAACCGTCATCATTTCTTTCTACCTTCCTTATCCCTGGTTCAATACCCTTAAAGTAAGTTGTCGCTACTTCCAAATCGACTTCGCCACCTTTGTACAATTCAGAAATAGTATCCATACTTAATCTCAGTGAATCTTTTTGTTCAGCTAATTTTCTATTGATTTGACCAATATCAAATCTTTGTGCATCGGTTAGTCTTGTATCAGCTTTGATTTTAAACTCTTTATCTATTGAGTTTTTCACAAGAGCAACCATATTTTTGTCAATAATTTTTTGTTGCTCGTCTGTTATCTCAGGCACGTACCTCCCTTGTTTGTCAAGCTTCATTCTTATTTGGTGATTACCTGTATCGACAAAGTTTCCTTGAGCATCTGGAAATACCATCTCAACTACTTTACCATCTATTGTTCCGACAGTATCGCTTAAAAAACTAGCTTTGGAAAAAGGATTGCCTGCAAAAGTGGCATTTATTTGTGATAATAAAGCTTCACCATCTGAACCCTTTTTGGCTGTTAGAATTCCTTCCTTAATCTCAAACAAAGCATCAATATCTAATCCCTTAGTTGATGTAATATATCCTTTAAATCCTGAAGGGTCGAGTTCATCGATAGCGGTGGTCTTTAAATTTTCTGCTATGTTTTTTACTTGGTCTTGTGTTTGATACTTATCTATCTTTTGGAAAATTATATTTTGAGCCGTGCCAAGACCCATAAGATCAAATTGGCTGTCCCCAATTGTTACATCCCCTTCTTTTCCTTCACCTGTTACAAGAGCTAAACTCACATCACCTGTGATAGGGTTAATATAGTATTGTGAACCTGAAGCTATCCCATATTGTTCTAGTTTACCCAACATTTCGCCCTCGAGATTGCTTGCTAATATTTTACCATCCTTATCAGCTTTTAATCTGTCCATATGCATTTGATAGGAGTCTTGATATTGTTTAGACAGACTGAAAGCTCTCTCAGTTCCCATCTTTACATTATTATATTTGAGGTTGTAGTCTCTACGGTTAATATCACCACGTTTCAAAGACCTTAAATCGTTTAACAAGATCTCTTCAGCTTGCTGAGTGTAGTTAGCTATACGTTGATTTTCTGCCAAGTCTTCACCAACAGGTTTCTCCATCAACCTTGTTAGCGATTCATTCAATGCCTTTTGATCTGCTGCTCGTCTTGATGCTTTTGCCTCTTCGATGGCAGCCATGTTTTTGTTTATATCAGAAGATATTTTATTCCAATCTATCTGATTGGTTTTCTTCCGTTCAGCATATTTATAAAATGTAGCCATTTATTAAATATTAAAATTGTGCACCACCAACGTTTCCACCACCACTTACGCTAAACACATTTAACAGAGGGCTTAAAAGTGTACCACCTACGGATTTCAATGCACCAAAAGTATCACGGAGTGTATCACCCGCTATAGATGTTTCACCCTGTGCCACTCGTGTTGCTCTCTCATTTTGACGTCTAGTACGATTCTCTATACGTTTGTTTTTTCTTTCGGGGCTACCACTATAAGGATCCGTTCCCATAATACCTTGACCGAGTTTAGCGAGAGACTGAACACCTGATACAAGAGCAAGGTTTTTATTACGCTCTGCATCTCGTGCGGCGAGTTGAGCACCTTGTACTTCTCCTAAATCTAAATCCACTCTTGCCTTTTGTAAAGCAGATTCTTCAGCCGCAATCAATCTTTCTAAATTTTCTAAAGCATCTATCTCCCTATCTTGAATGTTTTGCGCTTGTTGTGTAGCTGCCATAGCCACTCTTCCAGCTGTAGCTGCCGCTCCCCGCTCAGCTTCTTGACCTGCTGTTACAAGTTGAGCACCTACTCCCGCTAATGCATCTCTTTCTCTTTCAAAAGATTTAAGATTTATATCTAACCCTTTGAAAACGTTTTCCTCTAATTTTGCACGTGCATCTTTCATTGCTTTTTCAGCCGCAGCTTCGGCCTCTTTTTGTGCTTTGTTTTGCTTAGCGAATTGCGCAAAACTCAATCCTGTGCTTGCTGCAGATAAAGCTGTACCTACGATTGCTGTTGCTGCTGCCATATTATAATTTTTTTATCATTTCTTTATTGTACGAATCGGCTTCATTATAACCAAGTTTCGTATATGTTGCCATTAGGTTTTTATTTTTAATTAACGCATAACAAAAAACAAAACCTAGATCACGACACATCTTGGTTAAAGTTTCTATAAGTAAAAAAATAGCTTGTTTCCTTTGCGGTTTCTTTTTATAATGACGATCTGATATAATCCAATCCACCCAAGCTACTTTAGAATTTGTCATATATATATATCCTGCACAAACAGGGGTATCTTTATACAAAACCATTATACCACCCTTACCAGAGTCAGGCAGAAAATCTTTGACGGGCGCAACCCATTCCCAATCTTTCCACCACTTAACTAAATACTTTTCGTAGTCAAGTTCGTTTAGGTTTCGTACGGTTAATTCATTTACTGACAAAGATACTAATTTTATGGAAAGCTTTTCGAGACCTCAGTTTCGACAGCAAACAATTCTGTTGAAGTTGTCTTGTTATTCTGCATAGTGAAAACCATATAGTGTCCAAGTAAACCATGAGATTCTACTGTTTGATTTTTGATATATAATATAAAACCCGTTTGCGTAGATGGTGCTGTTGCCCCTGTTATTGTTGCGTCTAGTGTAATTCTATTTATATTGTTTGGTATGTCAACCTCTATGTTTGTAATTTTGCCTGCAAGTGTTGGCGTGGTGTAAGGGGGTATAGCGTGATATATCATATCACCTATGGCAATTATGTTACCTATTTCAACACTATTTGCAAAGTTTATTATTGGTATTGTGCTTGTACCTGTAACACTTGTGCTTTGAGCAATACCATTCATCGATCTTTGAAGATACTCAGTGACGTTTGCAGGATCAGTGCCTGTAGATCTTATGTAGGCAAACCAATCACCTTCCTTTTTTACAAACCAATCATCATTCACTAAACCTGTATTAGGTAAATCAGTTTCAAAAGTTGTTGTCCATGAGTTTTCACCTTCGATATTTAAAGTTTTGAACACTTTGTTTTCAAGTGGCAGCTCATTAAATACACTTTTTATTTGTGACAGGTATTGCACGTTGTAATAATTATTACGCACTGCATTAGTGTTGTGTTGATATATATTGCCCCCTTTGAAACTGTAAAAGAAGTTATTCATACCTATCATTTGCTCAGGTATATATGAATAAAAAGAAGGCCAACCTTGTGAGTTTTCACTAAAGGTAAGTGTAAGGTCTGTAAAATTTAAGTTTTCGTGTGCCATATTGTGTACTAAATTAAGAAATTATTTGTTTCTCTATTTTATGCACCCATTCATTTTTGGTTGTATATGTCCACACAATAGATTTTACAGGTGTCTCAGTTGATTCGAACTCGTAAGCTAGTGTAGTAAGCGCACCATTTTTATACTCACTTTTATTTAAGTCCTCTCGATATAAAGTTCGCCCTGTTTCATCTTCGATGGCAACCATTATAAAAGATATATTGCATGTGCAACCAAGAGACTTTTGTATATTAGGATATTCTTTACTCCAATCTACAGTGCCTTTGTACAATGTTTGTGACACAGTTCTCCAATTGTCATCTCGTGACAATACCGTTGGTGGTATCTTGCCATCTTTAGCATCTAAATGAAGTCTTCTTAATTTAAAATCAACACCCGCATAGTCTTCATATTCTTTAAGAGTTCTAATCCTGCCAATATCATGAGGGTATAAAGTATAGCCATTCTCTTCCATTCCTAATAACTGACGCAACCTACTCTTTGATGCTTCATCTATTTTATACCATGTTGTATTTAATTTATTTGTTGATTCATTTTTAAAATCATCCCAATGTTTTGTTCTGCCATCTCTAGTATATTCATGCCAAACAACAGTTCTGTGAGGATGAAATATATCGTAACCTAAAGAATATGATCTAACAGAAAGCGATATCTCATCGCCTTGAAAATATAAATTTGGATCATAAAGATATTCTTTACAATGAATACCTAACGTAAAATAAAAATGCCCAGAAACAAATCTACCTGGTATAGGCTTAGACAAACTTTGCCACCGTTCTATTTCGCTTGGTGTAAAAACTATTGTGCCTGCGCTCGTAAATTTTACAGGTAACATTTTATATGGAGCCTCACATATCTTCTCGTTTGTCTTTGGATTATACATTCCACAATAAGTTGTTAACATAGGTTTGGAAACCTCTGTTTGATTTGCCATATATATTAAAGCTTGATCCCAACCGTGTAGCATTCTATGATGTGAATCAAGTTGTAGTGTCCATTTTTCTCCCTTCCATAATTTTTGTATAAGGTGTCTCGCCCAACACAATCCACGTGACTCATCCCATGGTACAGATATTATACGAAACCGTGGATCATCTTTGTATTCTTGTAAATTGTCCCATATATCATCTGGGTGAAATTGATGACAAATACCAAATGTAAGTCTTTCGGGGTGTATTGCTGTCGCTAATATATCTTTGATTGTAGGCAATAATTCAGGATCCCTGTAACTAGGAATTTGAATAAATATAGATTCCATTTGATTAAATTAATTACTAAGGTAGTAATATTTTAGAAAGTGCTGAAAGGAAAAGAACCGCCTTGTGTACATTGCGAACTATTACAGCTTGGTACTTGATACATTACACTACCAGCAACAGTTGCACCTATAGGTGCATTGCCAATTATAGTTCCGCATGGAAACCCTGACCCACCATCAAATCTAAACACTACCACTGTGTTTGTTGAAAACGGAGTTCCAGATTCAATATTATATAAAGTGTTAGTGCCACACTGTCTTATCTGATAGAAGTTAGCTGGTCTGTCCTCAGCTACGGTACCTGTTATAGTAGTGTTGCCCGTTACATCAGACGTAGTAAGTGTACCGCTAAAGTTATCAACATCAGCTGGTGAGGTAAAAGAAAAGCCTTGATTTGCAGAAACAGTGGTGTTGAATGTAAATGGAGTAGAAGCTCCATATGCACCCGTTCTAGTATCTCCTGCAGCATCTCCACTAATAGTGTATCCTTCTGTTGGGCCTACTATTTCGTTGATCACTTCTCCTAAAGTTGCCGTTACTTCTGTTGGTGCAGTCGGACATGGAGTTATTGTTTGCGTAAATGCAGCACCATTCCAAAATTTAGAACTTGATCCTGTTGCAGTGATTTGTGTATACCAACCTGTGGCTGCAAAGTTTGTACTATCGCACGCACCTGTTGGGTTATATATTTGACTTGCTGACAATAGTGTTGTCCCGTTTGCTCTTACATTAACACTGCCACTTGTTGTACAGTTATTATTAGGGTTATAACTCAAAGATAACGTAGTGACACCTGCGCATGGATCACAAATAGAACAGTTAGTGTATATTTGATTACCTACTATATCGGTAGTTGTAGATGAATCAGTGGATGTGCTTATTACTTGATAGCAAATTCCACTTATTTTTACTGATTGACCATTACTAATTGCAGCACCGTTGTAACGTGCTACAATTGTGGAACCTGTACCATCGCATTTTCGTAGATTGTAATAATCGTAAGGATCGGAAGGTGCGCTTGGTGTTCCGTCGCAAGGAGATTGTTCGTCCAAAGTTACTGTACCTGTTGTTGTAATAGATCCTGTTACAACACATCTAGCTGTTTCTTCATTTATGCCAATTGCTTGGCTGTTAAAATTTGTGCCATCGCAGTCAGTATAACTTATTGTACCACCCGAACCTCCGCCTTGAACAATAAATAAAGTACATGGCGATACAGGTGGACAATCGCTTGTAATAGTATTACCTGTACTAGTAATAATAGGTGTGCCGAGTGTCCAACAATTGCTGTTTATATTTGTCAATACTTTTTGTCCCTCTGTTCTTGGGTTATTTGCATCTTGCTGTACCTCACTATCTGATTGACCACTTTGTGATATTATAAAACCATTAGGATCTTGGACTGGTGGGTCACATGCATCACAATTAGCGAAGGGAGGTATACTACTATCGTATTCCAAAAAGTTTGTAGTTTCAGCCGCAACTGTTTGAATGGAGTAACAGACAGAAGAGCCAACTGTTTTAACAACTTCACTAGAGTTTAACGTGGTATTGATCGCTGACCTTATCACAACTGCCGTTACATTATTACACTCTACTGCATTGTAGTAATTATATTGAACAGCAGGCGGTGGGCAACCAAATTGTGTAGGGACTATTTGTATTTCGTTATTTATAGTGCCTGCAGGTGGTGTTGGGTTACCTGCACTATTATCATAAATATAAAATATAGGTGGATCTTGTTGACTGTCTTGATATCTTTGGTTAAACTGTGAAGTATCAGGCGGTATAGCCGTATATTTTAATGTACTACCTTGGGTGGTTGGACACGACAATAGTTTATAATACAACGTAACAGGCGGTGGTTGAGTTATAGGGGGTGAAGTTGTGGCGGGAGGTGTTGTGACAGGAGGGGCAGTAGTAGGCGGTGCACCACAAGATGGGCAGGCTGTTTGTGGTAATAGTCTACCACCTAAACCTGCAACACAATCCACTTGCTCTCTAACAATACCACCTATTTGGTAAAAACCATTTGGAGCGCAGGTTGTTAAGGCTGCATCTGAAAATACTGTTGTAGCTTCTTCAAAACTAGGTCCGTCTATGTAAAATACCGCTGCAGCTCCCATAATTACAAAGTTAACATATTTGAAGTTCCGTTGAAAATCCTGAATCATCCATCCTTAAAACACCTTGTTTGAATTGTGGATTTGCTTGAGTCTGTCCCGCAGCAGGGGCAGCCACACCAAAGTAGTTGTTTTGTCCTTGGAACGGTACATTGAGATTTATATCCAAATAAAATCTAGTGACCCCTGGGAATGTTGTTGATAAACTAGATGCAGTTGTGTAAACAAAAGTTGCGCAGAATGTGCTATCTGAACACGGTATAGGAGTGGAAGAGCCCGCACCAGGTGAATTGCTACTAAACACCCACTTGAAAACAGGTATTGCTTGTGGACAATTAGTTGTATCACCACAAGCTGAGGCTTGTAAATTAATTACACCATCCTGTCCATTACCCACACCTACTCTATCTATAGTTGCACAGTTTGTTTCTGTCGGTTGTCCTGTATTTATAAGATCTTGATTTATAGGAGTAAATTGTACGACATCACCTATGCTGAATTGTCCAAGCGTCGTTTGTCCTTGTAAAAATACAGTAGAAGCTGAGTTACAAACTTGAGCTCTATAAAAGAATACTGTACATAATCCTGTTTGTGTAATTGTTCCACCTTGACCGACAGGTTGTTGCGGTACGTTTATAGCGCATCTTGTGATTGCATTTGCTGTACCAGGATGAACGGTTTCTTGTGTTGGTGTACCGTCACAGCCTAACCACCAAAAAGTCCCTACATCGCCTCCGTTTTGCCCTACAACAGTTAGAGTAGCCCCGTTTGTTGCTGTAACAGTGCCCGTTTGTGCATAAACCTCAACCTCTTCATTAGGTTGTAATATATAATTAAAACCTGCTCCACCCGCACACTTAGTAAAGTTTACAGATGAAGTGTTTGTTGCAGTCGCTTTTACGGAAACAGACTCACATGCAGCAGGAACTTCCAATGTATATTGATGACATATAGTTGGAGTTGGTGTTGGAGTTAAAGTCGATGTTGGGGTCGGTTCTACTGCACATGTACAACATGCATCTGTGGCATCTATATTTGAATAGCATAACTGAACTTGTGTAGATTTTCTATAATCCCATATTAAGTACAAGTTTTTATCTGCCGATGTGCCTGCAGGCATATTAAATTGTGCTGAAAATTGTGGATCAAATCTTGTGCTAATAGGTGTTGCTGTAGCTGAAGCAGCTAGAAGAGCTGACAAATCAGTTAGAGTTTTACCATAGAATGTGCTTGTCCTTAAATATCTAAAGTTATTTTTGGATGCGTCAAACTCAAAATCATCAAAGTCCAACTTGTTACTAATTATAGTAATTTCTGCTCCGTCATCTGGAATGACTCCTGCGCCTTGCGATCCTGTAAGTTCTGTAAACTGTGATAACAATGGATATTGAGTGCCTGAAGCAAATTCCACGAGCTCTGAATGTAAAGGAGATATAAATAAACCATCTGTCCATCTATATTCATTATGTATAAATTTACCTCGATCTTGATTGCTTGTTATTGAAACTTGGAAGATGGTAATTTGATCAGGCTCAGGACAAAAAGTTGTTATTTCAATGGCATCAGTTGTTATTGCATCTGATGAAACGGTTATTGCTATTATGTCCGCATAAACAGAATTTTTGTCAATTTGTAAAGTACCACTAATACTAACGGGGCCTGTAGTAAATGAATTACCGTTGTAAAGTGCTGTAATGGTATAATTATTATTTGAGGTAGCGTCTTCGGTTACAATATTTCCGCCACTTGAAGCGGTAGAATTTGTTTCGGTTGTTAATATTTCATTACTAGTGCCTGTACCGTCTTCCGTAACTATATTGTTGTTCCCACCACTTGGCAAAACATAGTCAATATTTACAGTACCAACCTCTTGGGTTACGTTAACACAATATGTAAAAGATACATTTGGTTGAAGTTGTATGTCTCTGCTCGTGCCACAAAAATCACAATCACCTACAAACGGTAGTTTATTCCCGTTAGATGATAAAACATATTCATTCATGTATGGGTCAAACCCTCCAATTTTTTGTTGATCATATGTACTGTGAAATAGATCTCTAAAGTACGGTCGCATACCAAACTCTGATATAACCGTTAGTGATTCATTATTGTATGCACCTCCTTTAAGTTGTAGAACTGCACCCCTTTGCTCGTCTGTGAAAAATTTATCTGGTCCAAATACTGCGAAACTTTCAGGGTTTCTACTTATACCATACTCTTCAAGTCTAGCTATTTGTTGCCCCAATACTTGAGGTACAGATGTCAATGCACCACCTCCTCCTGCGTCTGACAATAAATCTTTACCTGCTAATACGTATGAAATTCTATCTTCTTGCAGAACTAATATATCAGTTTCCCGAGCAAAAAGTTTTTGTACAGAAGCAAAAGCCTCTTCTAAGTTTTTAAAATTTAATAAACCTAAATTAAATTCGTTTAACTTATTGACATTTGTTTCGTCATTAAAAACACCACTGTAGGTAAGGTCTGCAAATCTATGCACCTCTTTATAGTCTTGTCCTGCGGTTGTTGTTACTCTATTACCATAAGTAAATTGCTCACCTTTTATTGAGTCTCTAACTCTATAGCTTTCCACTCCATTACCAAAAGAAAAACAATCAAAAAAGTTTGTTTCTATTATAGCAGGAGTTTGTGTTTGTATGTTTTGGTTTTGTAAGTTACCCTGATGTTCACCATTGTCATTAATTGGAAAAGACAATTCATTTTCAAACCATATATCAGGTGCAGCATCCGAAGGTTCAGTTTCAAAAACAACAACACCCGCTTGATTTGCTCTTTCTACTGTAATTTCTATTTCAACATTCGAGGATTGACCTCCAATACCTAAAGCACTTTTGCAACTAAGAGTTCCTGTGGCAAGAAACCAAAATGAGTTATCACCACCTAACGATGGATCAGATCTATAAAATTGATAATAGTTAGTACCAACAGCGACATCAATATATGGATTTTGATTTGATCGTTTTATCTGTTCTTCAGGTTCAGTCGCTGCGCCTGTTAGAATTGTATTATTGTAAACATTATTTACTGTACCACCTCCACCAACTTCAGGCACACTATTTGATATTATTTTATTAGCTATATTATCACCATCAAACCACTGTTTAAAGTCGTCGTAATTATCACTTGCGAATAAGTCAGGTGATTCATACAAGTTTCTACGAAACTCGCAACCTTTGCCATTTTTTCTATTACCCCCTTCCCTGTTTTGAAATATTCGTATATTAATTTTACTATTTACAGGTATAGTATAGTCCTTATATTTATATTCAGTCGGTGTTACCGTAGCAAACTCGGGGTTTGGATTCAAGATGTTTACTCTTGCTCTACCAACAGGATAACCTCGTGTAGTGTTGTTGGCGGGAAAAGTAGTACGCACCGCTGGGTAAGCTACAAAGTTTTGTCCTACCGATTGATCTACAGATATATTAAATCCTGAGGGCACTATTTCAGCATATGCACCAGATGGTACAGGTAAATAATATCCCTCTGCGGTGGGGTCTGTGCCCGTATTGAATGGGTTTTCTATTTGTAGGAAGTTAGCGTCTTGACTTGCCTTTTCTATTACAGTAGCAACTACACATTGTTCAACTGCTCCACCACTATCTCTTTTAACTACTAACCTTTGACCTGATTCTACTTTTGCAGCATTTTCGCCTTCCAACAAAAAGTATACAGAGTTGCTATTTGGGTCTTTGAAATATGTTTCAGCGTATATTGTTTCATAAGTTCCTTTATCTGGCTTGATACAAAACTTATAAAATTTTGCCCAAAACGGTGCTCGTTGCCCCCATGGTATGGTTACTTGTATTTCGTTTTGTTGTCTAGAGTTTCTACATGGTATATACACTGTATTATTAGTGCTTGTAAGTGCAGTTGAGGATCTTAAAAATTCATCCATATAAACTATACCAACTTCATATCCTCTGTTACTATGTAAGCTTTTTGGTGTACTTACTGAACTGTAAGTAGCTTCAGATGAAACAATTTTATAATATTCATAAAACCCACCTGTTGGACTCGCAGGATCTGTAACGTATCTCATTGCGGGTAGTTGCAACTTAATGGCTGTTGAAGCGGGTACATTACCAACAATTGCAATAGGTTCACCTGCAGCTGTAGTGCTTGAGGTTATTCCACTTGCATACTTAGTAACTGTACCTGTGCTTGTTGTTTGTGTTGTTGGCACTAAACAATTAAAGTTATCTGTCAATGTAAATCCAGTACAAGAATTAGCACCCGCTGCATCATAAACAGGTTTTATGTTTCCGCTTGTACCTATTGCTTCTTGAAATTCACTATCAGCTACTAAGTCAAATACAGATGTATAGTCTCTAGGAAGTGTGTAAGAAAACTGAAGTTCAACGTTTTGTGTAGTTGTTGTTGGTTGACTCGCTGTTGGATCATATTCTGAATGTTCAAAAACAAATGTAAAGTTTAAAGATACCCCCGCAATCAATTGTGTGAATTGATTAAGCGCACCTAGCTCTACTTGCAAAACAGAGTTTGCTATTGTTTTCGAAGCACCATAAGTATATGTGCCTGCAATAGTTGAAGTTTCAAGGTTTATATTTGTTATTTCAGTTTCAACTAACTGAGTCGTATATTGTTGTTGTACAGGATTATTATATAAATCTTTAAGATCGTAGCCTTCATAGTAATTTCCATAAACCAAACGATTGCCCATAATGGTTTGAGCCACAGCACGTAAAGGTACATTATCATATAACCTTAATAGCTCTGATTCAGGCAAGACAGTAAATATTTTACTGTTGTTAAATGCAAAACTATAATCTGTGTTGTCTGCATAACCTAATAAATTCTTATCTAACTTATCTATAATTTTTATTACATTACTTACGTTTTCTTTATATAATAGCTGAATAGCTTTTACAAGTGGACTACCACTATTAAAAACGATATCAACACCACTTATAGTGTTAATCATCCCCTCGTTAGTGTTTGTAGAAAAGTTATAATCATATATGCCTGGGTCAAAAGCAGGTTGCGTCCACTGTGAAGTTGCAGAAAATTCTCCGTTAGCATATTGATACCTGTAAGCAAAACATATAAATCTATCAGATAAAAAATCATCACCTAAGGGATTTGTTTTAAATTTAAAAGAAAGTTGTGGTGATGCTGTAGGTGGTTTTTTAATGACAAGTAACTCTTCAGCTGTAATCAAATCTTGATTGAATTCAGGGTTTGGGTAATTAGTTTGTACGTTGATAACTCTAGGTGGATTTACATTATCTGTAAAAAAAAGTAAATCTTCTATTTTATTGACAGATGTTATTAAATTTGTGCTATTGAAGTTTAAAGTGGTATTTACACCAGTGCCATCATCAATACTAACAACATGATAATTTAAGTTGTTGGTGGTTGGGTTGAGAGATACTATTAAATCTAGTTTTTTAGTAAGACCTTTGGAAAAATTTGGGTCATGAACAAACCAATATATTCTGTTATTTTGACCGTCTTGAAAAGTACCTATACACTTTGCGTCTGCACTAAGAAATGTTGTTGCCTCATCACTGCCCGTTTCTTCATATTGTAAGGTTGTTAACTGCGTATTACCTTTTGAATTTTCTACAGCTCCTATTTCTGATGCTTCAGTTGAACCTAGTCTAACGTTAAGTGCATCTATATACTCACCATTAGGCACTAGTCTCTCGTCAAGAGACTTGTTCATTCTACCTCTTACAAAATTTCTTTGAGTGTTTGGCATCTTATTTTATCCACTTGTTTTCACCACGGATATTCATTAATAGTCTACCAGGGTGAATGTTACTCATTCTTATTTTTGCATTTCTTAATAATGCTGATTTGTCTTTTCTTGCTCTGTTGACTATGTATTCTTGTACGCCAAATTTATTATTTAATAATTCATATTTTATAGCTGCATATATGTACTGCTCAAATAGTTTATTGACACTTACTTTCGAATCATCGCCCCCTTCCATACCGTCACTAATATATTCAAGTACACAAAGTTCATTAGCCATAGTAGAGTCAAAATTTATTACGCCAGCTTTTTTATCTATACGAAATGTAGGATTAAAGTTGGCAGTCTCGGTATTTAAACCATATCTAGCCCCTATATTATAATCTTTTAACTCATATGGGTCATATGCGCTTGGATCACTTATTGTTGTGTTTGAGTTGTTTTGATTTAAATATATACTTTCTTGTTGTCCTGATATGCGCTGTTGGTCTAGTTTGGATTCAGCTGTAACTACTGAACCATCCGCATTAAAACTTAATGATCCTGTAGAACTTTGTAAATAAGCTTGTGCCGAATTCACTTGAATATTTTCAGTAAGGGGTCTTAGATAACCGTCTTTATATAAAGATAATCGTATCCAATTCACATAGTCAGAAGGGAGGGTAAATACAAGATTATCAAATACTTTTAACTCCAAAGCTTTTATTTCTTTGAAGGCATCATAATTAAGTTCTTGTATGGATCTTTTAGCATGAAATAATATTTTGAATCTATTTACATTGTTTACCAAAGCATGATTACCTTGATACATTAACAAAAAATTTGTTACTATATCTTTTAGGGAAACATATTGATATGATCCCCAATTTGCATTTGTAGGGATTGCTCCTGCGTTTTCGTAATATTGAAATTGTGATAAGTAAGCCATTAATTTTCTTTTTGTTCTTCCATTATTTCTTGCTCGGCACCAAATTGTGCAGCTTGTATTTCCCGAATGGACATACCTGCATATTGTAATATTTTAAATACTAAAGAGGTTTCATCATCTGGAGATAACTCAAAGTCTTGAAAATCTGCTGCACTTTGATTAAAAGCAGGTGCACCATCACTTACTGTAATAAATGTCCAATTAGGCGCTTTTGGATACCTTATATATTGAGCTTGTATATCGCTTGCACCATTATATTGTGCAGGAAATACAGTCATCAAATTTCCTTGTAAACTATATGCAGGAAATCCCAAAGATGGACTTGTTAACATTGAATTGTTTAAAAGTGTAATTTGGCTATTTGAAACTTTTTCCGCCTCTCCTTGAAATATACCACCACTGAAACACAACACCTTATTAATTAAATAATAATCATCACCTGTTGTAGATTGCGAGGGTAAAAAATATTGGTTGAGCGTGCTTTGTGTTAATGTTTTAGTTTCTGAGAATAAATCAATTACCTCTTCGTAACCTTTTCTAATATCAGCGTATCCTGTGCCAACTAATCTTGCATTTTCTTGATTAATCAATTGATTGTATTGATAAAAATAATCGTCAAATATATCTAGCTGAGCTTGTTTTGCGAATAAATTAAAATCAGATGGCGATATATAACCGTAGTTATTTTTATTAAGAATAGCTAAGACAGTATTTCTTACGGAATTAATCATTATTAATATTTTAACAAAGATAGTTAAAAAAAAAAGACACCCTAAAATGGGTGCCTTGTTCAAACCATATTAAAATTATGAAAAAAGGTATCTTATTATATACTAAGTTACAAATTTTCAGTTAACTTTTTTAAGTGCTTTAATAATTCCACACCGTCATCGGATTGAAAAAATGATACAGCCATGTGCAAGGGGTCTTCACCATACGGCACATTTAACATTTTCTTTTTGTTTGTCGGTGTATTGAACCATATTTCTCTATCTCCGTTTCGTAAAGTCAATAAATTACTATCAAAAAAGGATTGCACAGTTGCGTTAAGTTGCAACATTGGGTCTTTCAATATCGATAAAAAATTCTTAGGATTGTTTTTAGCAAAGACTAATAAATCTCTTTTTAATTCAGCCGTTGTCATCTTGCTTACATTTTTATTAAATAAAACCCTTGACATGTTTACAACTTGATCAATAGATAATTGTCTTGCTTCAATAAGAGCATCAACTTCTTGATTTAGAGCATCTACTTTATTTTGCGCATCTTTATTTTTATCAACCTCAACAAATGTCCTACCGTTACCAGGATGTAAGGCCAAAAACTTTTGTAGATTTTGGTTTTCTTTACGTACTGTCAAAAATCCATTTTCAAATACGATAGGTTCTAATATGGCATTACCATCTTGTTCCTCCATAAATGGGGAATTTTGATTTCGTGCATATCTTAAAGATTTATTTGTTCCTGTTTTTTCATCGAAATGAAGTAAAGGATACCTCTGCGTGTGTCTAGAGGCTAGTATTAATGATAACGGAGCGTTATCACGTGTAAGTTTGTAGATTCTATCTACGTATTTAGACTTATTCATTAGATTAAATTTAATTAGATTTTAAAAAATAAGGGGAGCTTACGCCCCCCTCTGAACAAAACTATTCTTGGAATATAAAGAAGTTGTTAGCACCTAAAGTACAAACAGCTCTTTCAGACAAGAAGTTTACTTGCATATTATCCACATCAGTTGTTCTTGCACCACCAGCAGAACCAGTAATCCAAGTTTTATAACGTCTGTCTTCTGTTTCAGAAGCTCTATATCTAACATGTAAGAAAGGTCTTTTAGCATTTTTACCAAGTATTTGGTCGTAAACACTAGTTGAACCCGCTGGTACTAACAATCCGTTTATACGTCCTGATCCAGCTCCTGTTGGTAAACCACCTCTCATTGTTGGGTCATTTAGATATTTCCAATCTGATTTATAAAAGTCATAACCTCTTCTAAATCCTGTGAAACCTAAATTAAGGGCCATCTCTTCATCGTTGTCAAATAGACCGAAAGAAGTACCACCCGCTCCATAAGAGTTTTGAGCAGCTAGCATATCATCAATGTCAAAAGCAAATTGTCTGTCAACAAAAATTACATTTTCATCAATAGCTCCTTGTTTATCAAGCCTACTAATTACATTATCAAAGTCTGCTAGGGTTGTTGGATTACCACCATCCCAGATATTTCCTCTTTGTTGTACGCTGTAAAAGATACCGTCAGATCCTGCACCAGGATTTGCTGCTGCACCAGAACTGCCTAATATTGCTGCAGCTCCTGAGTTTTGCTCTGCAGGAACAGCCTCAATCATTGCAGTTTCTAAATAGTCATCAAATCTAAGCCTTGTTTCATGCTCTGATTTTAAATACCATAGGTATCCTGTAGCACCATCTTCAGTTGTTATTTCTACCCATCCGATTTGTGCCATATCTGAACCTGATACATTGTAAGTATCTTTGATTATAATAGGCTTATTTTCGAAAATAAAGTCATTAGCTTCTAAAGAACCAACCATTCCTGCAGTTCCTTTTCTAAATTCTGATCCGTAAATAAATACAGTAACGTCTGAGTTTCCTACTCCTGTTCCGTTAGTAGCAAGACCACTTGCTTCATAAAAGTCGGCAGTAAATTGTCCTCTACCACCAGCTGCATTATTAACAGCGCTTACCACTGCTTTGTTAGAACCCGATCCATCGTTTTGAACAACCACTATTGTTTGTCCTATTCGAATGACTTGCTCCGCTGCAGTAGGATCTAATGTATCATTTACTTGAAAAGTAACTTGATCATCTCCAGCTGTTCCTGCACTACCTACTTGAGTGTATTTGGTGTGTAATCTACCTTGCTCAGCCCATTTAATAAGGTCAGAGTTGGTAGGCATCTCCGCTCCTACCATACGTAAGAATGAAGATATAGTTCTGTTTCCATAACGCTCAAACTCTTTTTCATAAGTATCAGGTAGATACTGATTCAAAAAGTCAAAATTAGTTATGTAGTTTTCCGTTGTAGGAGTTCTTTCTGAACTCGGGGTCAACGCAAATGTTGGAATCGTTTTAACTTGTCCAGGCATAATTTCTAATTTTTATAATTTACATTTTTTTAATACTCTTTATTTTCAGTCCACGACTTGAAGGTTGTGAAACTGATTTGACTTGAAACCCTCCCTTAGTTGAAACTTCAGGTGCACTGCGCTCTTTCATATCTACATTTTTAGTTTTGCGCATTACATCTTCTGTTGCATAAGCTTTACCTTGTTCAAAAAAGAACTCGGCGAACTTGTCAGGATTCATTGCCATTGCTAAAGAGCGATGATAACCCTCGGTATCCTTAATTAAGCCCGTATCACTATCCAAGAATGTATTAACAAAATTCATAGGAGTGTCTTGAGCCTTTCTTAATTCAGCCGCAGATCCAGGAGAATAAACAATTTGATTATCACCTATATTGAATTTAAAACCTTTAAACTCAGATGAAAATAGCTTGTCACTTTCTGATTTAAACCAGTTAGACTTTTTTTTGTCTATCTCTTCTCGACTCTTAGCTTCACTTATGTATTGCTTATAAGCTTGATAATCTTCATCAACAGCGCCTGAACTTTCCCTTGACTCAAGAGGTAGTTTATATTTTTGTTGCTCCTGATTAAAATATTTCTTGGCTTTAGCAACCATTTTTTTCTTTGCTAATTTTACTTTTTTAATTACATTTTCATCGTCATCATCCTCATCATAGACATAATCCTCCATAAGTGAATCAATATCTTCAGGATCTAGACCTTCTTCTGTAATAGTTAAGTATTCTCTTAACAAATTATCAGGACTTATCTCCGAGTAATCTTTTTGTAATTTTAAATAATCACTCATATTACGCCCTGTTTCCTTTTTATATTTGAGGTAAGCAGCAACATCTTCAGATAAAGGTTCTTCAGCATCTCGCTTATCCTTTAATTGATCTAAAGAAGTAACTTCTTCGCCCCATCTATTACCAATATATGAAAGAACTTGTTCTTCTGATAATTCAGAAGATTCTTCTGCTACAGATGGATTTGTTTCTTCAACCTCTTCTTCTACAGTATTTTCTGTAGAATCTGTAACATTTTCTGTAACTTTTGCTTCATCAACTTTTGTATCTTCTACAGATTCATTTTTTGTTTCAGCAACTTCAGTTTCAGTATTTTGTTTCTGCTCATGTTTATCAAGAAGTTCTTGTTCAATTTCTTGTTTCGACTTCTCTTTAACATCAGTCAGCTCTCTTACTTTTATTTCCATTTGATTAGATTAAATTTCTACAAAGTTAAATAAAAAAAATATACGTTTTTAGCGTGGTTCAAACTCTGCCAAATCAAACCCATCTAAGGTGTCTTCGTTAGATTCAAAGTTTTTTGGAGGTAAGTTATTTTTTCTTTGATTTATAAGTTGAGACTGTTGAGTGTTTTGTTGACTTATCCTTTGCTTTTTGGCTTCCTCTCTAGAACCCTCACGAAAAGCTAACGCATTTTCGGAGACATCTCTTAACTGCATGTTATACTGAAACTCTTGCTCCATCAATGTGGCTTTGAGTTGAGCCTCGGCTTTTTGCTTTTCAATCTCAAAGGCTATCTCTGCTTGTTTCACTTTTAACTTACTTTCAGTTTCGAGAGATATCTTTTGTGCGTCAGACTGAGCTTTTATTTCTTGAACTTTAATTGCTTGTTGTGCACTAAGCGCTTTTTCTTCCATCATTTTTTTCTGATCAAACTCTTGTTTTGATTTTCTTTTGACTTTTAGTAGTTGATTAGCTAACTTAATGTTTTTTATTTCTCTTATGTCAATAGCGTCTTCGAGATTAATATCTTGTTTAGACAATGCCATTTGTATATTTTGCTCTAACATAGCCTTTTGTTCTTCATCAGGTGACAGCTCAATAAATACGCCAAAGTCGTATATATATAGCTCTGATATTTCTTGAAGGATGCTTACATTATACTTTCCTATTTTGTTTATAAAATCGTCTTTGAAATCAGAATACTCAAGTATATCAGCTATACGATAAGTCAAAGCCTCTGCTAAAGTACGATATATGTATAATCCACCGTCTAGGATGTGTCTTGTTGCTGTGTTTGAATTTAAAGCTGCTAACTTCTGTACCCCAACTAAAGCTTCAGGGTTTGGTGTTGACCCATCTCTAGCTTCATTAAGTCCTGTAACTGCCCTAATCATGTCTAAATAATGATTATAGTTAGCAATAAGCATTTGTGTTTTCGAGGCTCCAGAGTTAGATGTCAATTGCTGTATAGGGGTACGTGCTTGATTAAAATCACCATCTTGAGTATAACTTCTGCCAACAACGCTACCTGTTTGAAAATATAATCTTAATGCGTCTTCAGGATTATAAGCTGCACCTGTTCCGAGGTCAACTTCATTTAATCCATCTGCATCTATATAAACCCCGTCAGGCACAGTTCTTGCTATTACTTGCTGAAGTTTTAAATGCGTTATTTGAATCAAATCGGCAAAAGGTATCATTCTTCTTACCAAAGATTCAATGTTTCCCTTATACATTCTAGGTGCAACTGCTACATAATTAGGTAATGCATGTTGTGTTGCTGACTTTGGTCTTACCATATTTTTAGCAAGCTCCCATTTCAAGATGATGTTTGTGCCCATAACCATTATACCATCATACCAAACATCAATAGTTTTTTCAATTTTTTCAAAGTTTCCCTCTTCAATCATCTCTTCCGGTGGATTGAATTGATCATCCTTCTCTATCATCCTTGTTGCTCCGCTGTCAAGATTTTTCTTTTTGTAAACAATTTTTTTTGTGGTCTTATAGTTAAAATAGAGAAGAGTACAAGTATCTCTGTAAAATATATCGTTTTCGTAATACTGTGCTGTATTAAAATAGTCATACCAACTTTGGCTATATTGTGCGATTTTTTCCAAATCATCATTAGTCAAGTCAGGATTTATCTTCATAAGTTCAGTTATTCCTATAGTTTTTATTTCACCCCAATAAAAACAATCTTTGAAATATGGGTCTTCGGTATAACTGTATACTACATTAGCAGGATCAACATAAGATAATTTTACGCCTGCACCAGGAAGAAACTCGTGTTTTGCCATACCTACACCAACAACCATTTGATCGTAGTCTATACGTTTTCTAATATCTTCGTAATGGTTTTCGGCGAACATAGTGTCAATAGCTTCCTCTTCAGCTATTTCGATTGCAGGTTTATAATTTAAATTAAGATATAGTGATAGTTCTTCATCTGTTTGTGGTAATTCTTCAGGGTTTATAGTAAAAGGATTATAACCTGTTTTTTCTTGAACAATGCCCAAAACATCTTTTGCTGCCATTTGTCCTTCAACCATATCTTGGTATTTACTTCTTTTGGATTGAGACAATGCGTCTTGAGCATAAGCCTTTACTTTAAATAAACGTTCTGATAATCCATTGACTACTATATCAACAAATTTTGGCAGGATAGGTACAGGAGTCCAATCTAAATTCAAATATGATAAATCACCGTCTACAGCTAGTTCATTTTTATATTTAGCTATTGATTGTTCGCCCCGTGCATACAACCTTAATCTATTAAAATCTCTCCACTGATTGTAATATCTACAACCGTTTGAATCTTTACGAAACCATTCATATTGTATTGCTTGCCCGATTTGAAGTCCGTATTCATCTGTTGCTTTTTCAGCATCTGAGGCGTATTGATTCGGAAAGCCTACAGATGAAATATTTATACTTACTTCTTTCATTTAACTAATTCACTAAAATTTCCACTGTTGCTATATCTTGCAAAGTTAAGACTTATTTTTGATTGTTTTTGGATAGGTAAATATAACGATTTTTGATTCGCCATTATTGCAAGACCCGAGCTTATAGTGGCATCAAACTGTGTCCTATTATTAATATCGAACCTTGCCCATTCTTCTAGTGTTCTATTAAAAAGCATAGACCCAATCGTAGTCTGATCTCTATAAGTTCCCTCTAAATCAATACCAATATACTTTTCTATGTATGATTCTATCGCAGCAGCATGTGATTGCTTTACATCTTCAGATGAATTAGGTATACCACCTATCTCCTTTTCTGTTTTTGAAAGTTTGTTAAAATGTCTGTCAGGGCGATTCATGCAAAAACCTCGGTAGCCTCTGTTTTTGAAATGATACAGCAAACGTGGTTTATTGTTTTCTACGAGAATAGGCATACTATAAAAAACACAAGCCATTAAAACCTCCTCAAAAAATATTTCTGCTGTTTGTGGTCTTGCTACATATTCCAAGAAAAACTCATTGCTAGGGGCTTGATCCATATTAAATTTAGTCAGCCCATGCAATGCGCCATTCGAACCTCTTCCACCTACGGTTCCTGATATATCATAGCTATCACACCCAAAAGCGCCAATATGCTCATTATTTGGGTAGTAAGTACCGTTTCTGCTTGATGGTTTGTTAGTTAATTGTTTGTTTGGCGTCCATGATACTTGAAACCTTCCGTTTGAATCTGGTGTCCATATGACCTCGGTATCCTTGATGCCGTCTTTCCAATAAAATTTACCTCTCGTAACATGCTGTGGCATAATCAAAGAATCATTAAAATCAATCTGTTGATATATCTTTGTAAGGTTGAATAAACTTCCTTTACTCTCGTCACGAAACGCATGACTTTCGGTTCGAGGAAACTGTCTGTAAAACTCATTAAGAGCATCTGGATCTTTTTTTAAAGACTCAACTTCAGCTTCCCAATAATCTATAGCTCCATTATATATGTATTCATCATCCACGCCAAGTATAGGATTTAAAGGTGTATGAAACACAGGCATGCCATACTTATCAATGAAACCCTCCATATTCCATTCCATGGGAATGAAAAGAGAATACATGCCGCTTTTTGTTTGACCGTTAGCATTACGTGTAGATATGTTTGAATCTTCATATAGTTTTTTAAAATTTTCTCCGCCTTTGCTGAGAGCATTTGATGTAGAGCCCATCATGCATTTACCTATAATTTTACTCCCCAAACGTAAACACGTTTTAGTTACCCTCCAATTGTTTAAAATATTATTGGGCTTAATCCACTTACCACTTTCATCATGTACTAGCAATAATAGTTTTTCTCCGTCATATGAGTTTTCATCTGTATTTTTCCAATCAACTGTGGTGTCTAATCCATACAACTCATCATCAACTACGTCATACATATTTTTTTTAGTTATTTTAGATGCAGGAACACGAAAAGCTAATTCTGTTTTGGGTTTATCCATACCATCTTGTATAGGCTTGAAGAAAAAAGGTAATCTGTTTGCAATCGGAACAACTTTATCAGTAAACATTTTTTTTGCATCTGCTCCCGTTTTCGATAAAATACCAACCCTAGAATCTTTTGCCAAAGTTCCTGTGTTAATGCATTCTGATGAACCCATATACGAGAACCCTGAGCGTCTTATTTTAAGATAATCTAAACCAAAGCATCGATTGTCAGCTTTACATGCCTCCCAAAATAAAAAAAAGATTCTATTTGCTTCTCTAAAATCAGGGTATCCTACATCTATACTAGTCCATTGTAAATACATGTAATGTGAGCCGCTAATATAAGTTGGTGTCCCATTATTGTAAAACCAATGCCCTTCTTCTCTTTTATCAAATTCTTTTTCAATATAATCAATCCAACGGTTTTTAAATGATGAGGACATTTCATTCCATTGAAATATAGATTGAATTTTATTTAAACTTTTATCTAGAGGTTGTCGTTGCCAATATTGTTCTTTTTTACTTTTAGATCTACTATACACGTTATCCGGTATAGAAGGCAGTCCTATAACTAATCCATTAATATTTATGATATCGCCTAATGTGCCGTCCTTTGAGATTATAACAATATCATATTTAATATTATACCCATAAAGCCAAGTACGTGCTTTGTTTTTTCTTTTTATGATTGCGGTTGGTATATAACCTACTAACTTTTGATATAATTTATTTAGATCTTCGCTCTGCAAAACCTTGTTTTGTATTTACATTAATATTTTTTTCCTCTTGGTTTAGTTCTTGTTCTTCTTGATCTATTTTAGATAATATATCAAATGCATCAAATATAGCTAGTTTTTTTGTGGCTGCTGCGTTTTTAAGTCTATCAGCCGCAAGTTCATCCTCAGGATCAGGTTTTATGATATCTTCTTTTGCAACTTTAATTAGTTGTTCAACAGCTTTTCTGCCTGCATTTATTATTTGCAGTTTTAACATTTCTGATTTCATAGAAGTAAGGTTATTTGATGATCATACATACGATATAATTTTCTATTATCAACAAGAAATGGGTATTCGCTTTCAGGTTTGAAGGATACTATGCTATCTTTAATTACACCTTGTTTTTTAAGTGTATTGTTTGTATATACCATTTTTGCAACCAAGGGTTCTTCTTTTGTGTTTTTGTATATAATAGATTGTTTGGTTTTTACAGGTTCTACAAAACAATATCTATCATGACTATGCCATTCACCGTTTTGTTTATACATAAAAAATTGTTCATTATCAACAAAAAACAAATTATCTCGAAAATAACTTTTACAACTTTTTTGCCTCCCTTTAATATCGTAATAAAATTTGAATACATTGTGATGTACTAATAATATATCACCTTTAGAAATAGGCCCTGTGTATTTGATTGGAGTTGATAAAACTACTGCTTCTCTATTTGAAGCTAGATGATTCTCTTGACTTGTATTTATTACCAAATCAACACCATTTATATTTTTAATGTTGACGTATCTTTTATTATCTAATGGTTCAACAATAAATGTGTATGGTGATTTCATCAAAAGTTAATATTGTATTCTAAAGAAAAGGGCATATTAGCATTAAACTCTTTCCATAACAAAACTTCTTCATCTTTTTCGATCCATATCTTGATTGAATTACTTTGGATGTCGTACTGAATCAAATGAATGCTATAGTCGCCATTAAGAATTTTTTGACCTACTATGTAGTGCATGGCTCCTGATTTATAATCTGAGCCTACAGATATTTTTCTTATATCCATTAGATTAAATTAAATTTACCCCTAAGATACAAATATTTTATCGCCCTTGTCCTTTGTATGTCTTTCGGTAGTTTTTTGAGGACTTTAGTGCTGATGTTTTTGTTTTAGCGTGAACACCTGGTCTACGCACTTTAGATTTGCTTTGGTAGGATTTATAATTTATTGCCTTCGCCATTATTTAAAATATTTGTTTTTTGTTTACTACCCGCCGATGATCCAAAATAATACCCTATAACTTGTGTAAATGCAGCAACTACTGCACCAAAGCCCATATCAAAAAGTCTTTGTGATTCTTTAGGTATCTCCCACAACCCAATAGCTCCTGCAACTACTCCAATAAAACATATGGTGATGCCCCATCCTACTGTTTTGAAAAGAATATCATTTGACCCAGACGCTAGAGCTGCCATTTCCCTTTGGCGTGCTGATGCCCTGTCAGCGACCTCAGCCTCGTAAGCTTCAAGAACCATCTCTTGGGCACGTATCTTATCTTCTGCAGGTGCATTTGAATTTTTAATAGAAGAAACGACTTGTTCTACAGACATATCGCCTTGTATCAAACTGCCTAGTGTGGGATTTATTAAACCTACAGATGCTTTTAAAAGTTTACCCACTGTGGTTTGCCCAAACTTTTTTTTGGGTTTACTCATATAACAGTATATTTAGTCTTTCCATCTTCCCTTGTTGCTCTAAGAGCACGTGATCTATTTTCGCTTTCGGAAACATAACTCATGTGCACCCAATCAGGATTCAAATCATCACCAAATTCCCATATAATTTGATCGAAGTCTAAATTATTTTTTATGTAAGCGAACATCTCTGCATTTGATTTGTTGCCAAAAGTATCATCTATGTCAACAGCTCTGCCCTCACAATGCTGTGAGCGACTGCTACCGCCTATAGCACGATTAAGCTCTTCACATCTGAAAAAACTATTTATTTTGATAGAACCACCAACCCATTTTCTCAAAGGTTCAAATAGTCTATCAGCTAGAATAGACATATTAGATAAATGATAAGAATTTGGTGTATTATCTATGCCTAATCTTGAAGCTGTGTTAGATTTTGTTGCTTCTTTATACGAAATATGATCACTTATTTTTTCCATGCATGATGTACCATTTATGTATAGTGTAACCGATAGCTACAAGAGATAGAATAATTTTCAAAATAACATCTAAGTTCGTCAAAGATGTCATTAGAGCAACAAAATTTATGCTATATATTTTAAGATCATTCACATTTATCATCTATAAATACATATTTAAAATTAATATCTCCTGCAGAGGTCGTAGTGTAATAGATCATTTTTTCTTTGGTTTTTTCCCTGACCTATTATTGCCTTTAAATGCACTCGGTACATCACCAATTTGATTACCTACCTCTTTGATGGCTTTTGTCACATCTTTTATTTCTTGACCCACTCGATCAACTCTTTTGGAAACATCGCTTTTCATTTGAGCAAATTTCTCCTCTAGTATGTCGGGTATCATGTTATTATTCTCATCTTTAGTGAGACCTTTTTTAGTTAGCCATATTGACGCTATGTTGATAATGATTAGTAATGATACCAATCCGATTAAAATAATTATTGTTGTGTTCATAATTTTTGATTTTATTTTATTGCTAAATAAATGTAAACATGATTAAGTTGATTTAAATTGCTGTTTCCGTCATTGAAAGAAAAGCCCGTGGAATTTGTTGTTAAACTGCTTGATGTAGATTC
>CETN01078897.1_pt1 | contig 26691 bp, 15 predicted proteins | sample 531301 | NCBI WGS metagenome assembly CETN01 (sample SAMEA2622656, study PRJEB7988) | marine metagenome | isolation source: saline water (ENVO:00002010), including
TTGCATTTGCACTGTCTAGAATTGTAGGAACTGCGGAACCCATTGCGGTAACATCGGATGAGTTGATAACTTCCTGTCCGAAAGGAAGAATTGCCGAGGCGTGTGGATAACCATTAACTACTGGTCTAATCTGAACGTCAATTGGGACATCTCCCTTACTTGCAAACCACAAGTCAAGTTTTGTAATGTATACTCCATCTGGATGCTCTTCAGCACTTACAAAGAATGTTTGTGCCAGTGGGTCTCTTTGTCTAATTGGACGACCAGTTCTTCGGTGACGACCTCGACGGAAGGGAGTCCATGGTCGTCTCTGAGGTCTCCAACGACTGGGGATACAAGCACTGATACCGCCTCTGATTCCGAATAGTCGGTTTGCAGATCCCTGCGAAAGTGCAGGACATGGTCTGGCACCAGGTCTTCTAGGAACTCTAATACCTGTGTTGTTGTTAAAGATATTACCAGGTCCTCCACCAGAACCACCACCGCTTCCAGTAACGGTTCCCCCACCTACAATACTGATGCCGGGGAATCCAGGTCTTACAAGAATTCTGCTGGAAGTAGATGATGTTTCAGTGTTTGTTCTTTCTTCCGTAACACTTTGTCGAACGAAGTTTAGACTTCTGGTAGTAATGCTTACTTCTTGATTGGTCTTAACCAAACCAGATGCTTGGAAGTCTGCTTCCGCTGAAGTTGTAACAAGTTGTTGTTGATTGTTTTTATCATCGATTAACTTAAATACTCTTTCACCTGTTAAGAATTTGCCGGCAGGAATATTAAATACTCCAGTAACACTTCCGTTTGCATCTGTTGTCAAGCCGGTCTGTGCGGCGGATATACCATCAACTGTGCAATATTCAGCAACCATAACTTCATCGAAATATGGATATACAGTTGTATTTGGTTTGAGTCCTTGAGCGGTGAATGTAATGGCCCTTGCACGAATAAACTTAGCAAGACTTACATCAACAACTCGGTTTCCAAGACTTCTAGTCACTCTATCTGGAACCAATGTGTTCTGAATACCTTGTCTGGTTTGGTTCTCTTCGACCGTTCTTGTGGTTCTTGCTACTGTGGATGCAACACCACCAAAGAAGGAACGGTTAAAGCCGCGACCGGGTCCAGCAGGGTCTACTTCTAGAGTTGTTGTCGTACCAGTCCAGTTTGTTTGCCAATCGTTCCAGTCTGTACCCACTGCTTGAGGTCCCATGCTATCCCAGTTATCATTTTCACCAATCATATTGACTCTAACCTTCGCCGCTTGTTTCTGGTCAACCCAGTTATCGGTGGAAGGATTTAGATTAATCTTTCCTTGCCAGTCGATGATATCGAATGGGTTTAGGTTGAATTTTGTACTTACGACTGGGTTGTATGTGAGAACTTGATTTGAAAATGGGAGGTGATACATATCATCATTAGTTTTAACCAAAGATGTTACTAGAGAAGTATCTTCGACCATATCTAAACTCTTAGAAGTGAACTTACACCTCAAGTGGTTGTTTTGTCGGTCGATTGCACAATTGTAATCTGGATTTCTAACATCACCAATATCGTGACCGGTAAAGTTATCAACAAGTGTTCCTAATTTAAATCTATTATTTCCACTACCATCATCGATGAATAGGTCTTCGGTTTCTTTTTCTAACAATGAAAGTGATGTGTAGTATTCTAGTGCTTCAATTCTCTTTTCAAGACCACCAATATCTCTCATCGTATATCGTTTATTCTCGATATATGTTAAAGAAACGTCATCTGATTTAAACGTGTATGGTGGAACCTTGATGTGGTACAAGTCCATTGTTCCCTCTGCCTTTGCAGGGGCAACTGGGAATTGACTTGGAATGCCTCTGATTACATCAAATTCACCTGTGTCTGTGATAATTAGTTTATCGAATCGACCAAGGAAGTGTGAGTAACTGACATCAAATGCTTCACCCGCTTTTGGCAACCAAACAAATTTAATTGTTCCGTCTGTTGCTCTTAAAGGTCTACAGTCAACACATGTGTTTAGTGGATATGTGTCGCCAGTTTGTTTACTTACATAAACTGGAACGTCATCAAATGTCATGTTCGATGCACTGTGTGTATATGAATCTACGAACAATGGGCCTTCGCCGGTATGTTCAAAGAATGTATATGAAACATCAATCGCGTAAGATGTTCCGTCAGCGGCAATTTGGGGAACATCATTTTCGATATGTGCTGGCAACAGAGTAAGTGTTGCGTGGTCATATAGGTTATCACTTTGACCGTCATCGAAATTGAAGAACGATGTAACCACTGCACCAGAGGAATCTTTGATTTCTGTGATTTGTTTAATATCGGCACGCGGGACAGTTGTTTCCCAGTTTCCTGTTTGTTTGTTTTTTGTAACACTTAGATTTGTATTTGTTCCGTTTGTAAATACTTTCTTACGGAAATCTGAAAGTACGGCAGTGTTATCGATAGTAGCAGGATTAACGTCGAGAGTTGCGATTAAGGTTCCCGAACCACCAGCAACATTTGTAGTTCCAAAATCAATACTAAGAGAACCATCAGATGCCGAATCTGAATTGTTGGTTCTTAGAGTAGCATTTGATAAATCTAAAATATCACCATTACTTAAGATTAGCAAGTAATGTTCTAGATTTATGCCACCCACTTCATTCGTCGTTCCAGTACCACCTACAAATCTAACATTAGGGGAACCTGTTTCCACGGTTGTGGCATTGGAAGTGGTGTTGAATGAAATCGGGAATGCTTTTTGAATCCTGTAATCTACTTTATCTACACTTCTGGCAACAGTTCCGACTGGTAGCGGGAAAATTGCTCTATTGAGAGTGCCATTAATTTTTGTTCTTCCAACAGCATCAATTCCATCTGTTGGGTGTGTTCTAAACAATAATGGGTTTACAACTGGAACAAGACGTTCGTTATCTGTATCTGCTCTATAGAAATTGTTTACGTCTTTGAATTCATAGGACTGAGGAGCATTGTTTAAATCTTTAAACTCATTCATCTTAACATCGTAGAAGTGTGCAAAGTATTCGTCACCATCCTTAGCAGTAAACTGTCGAAGTCTACCCTGACCAAGAACTCTTGTTACAATTGCGGCCGCACCAACAGGATAACCGTCTTCGTTTCCAGTTGGTTCGTCTGGTGGGGTTGTTGTGCTTAAAATTCTACCAACAAGTTCCTGTTCTGTTCCTACAGCAAACAATGGACTGTCAATTGCCGGTCGAATAGTTAAGATTGAAGATGATGTATCCGTTGCATCGGATGTATCTCTCGTTTCCCACGCCACGACTTCTCCTGTTGCTGTTGTTCCATCAGTTAAGAGTTGTGATACTGTCGAACCAATTGTATAATCTTTACCTTCAATATAGTTAGTGCTGTTTACATCAACTTTAATTTGCGTAACTGTTTCACCTTCGAGGTAGTCTGCGATTGTTCCAAACCCGCCATAAGTTTCCTTCATATCAATAAAGAAACCAGTCTTTTTATCTGATACACTTCTAATTCCTGCACCACCCTGTCTTGCAAGTGATGGGTCTGTGGCAGTAAGAGAACCATGAACCTGTTGGAAGACACACCCAAATTCTCGCATGAATACATTTTGTGTATTCATAACATATAGATTTGGAAATTCTCCTGTCTTGTTGAAACTTAGTACAGTTGCTTTGCAATCTCTTTGTGACTCATCGGCAACTGCACCACTTGAACCTGTATGTTCACCTGCAAAGAATGGGTTGTATTGGAGAACTTCTGTGTTGAAAGTATATTCTGAATTGCTAACATATGGGTCTCTAAAGATAACTTGTTGTACTTTGCCAGTATCAGATTGTCCCATGATGATACTTTCAGCAACATTGTATTCAATGCACTCAGTCCCATCACTTTCGAGTTTGACAATTGGTCCTACATTTGAGACAGTGGTTCCGTCATAGACTCCAGTTCCACTGGGCAAGAATCGGTCTGCAATATCATTTAGAGAACCGTCAACTTCTACCCATACTCGAATCTTATCACAGTCAGTATCAGATGTTCCTACCGAAACTTGAGCAACGGCGATTACTGTACCAGTTGCAAAGAATGTCTGGTTTGCAATTGTTTTAATCTGTCTAACGCTGTCGCCAACTTCATATGTACCAATTAGTGTATCATTGTAATCTGTAGAAGAAGTAATTTGTTGAACAAACTCAATATTACGAACCTCTCTTACACTGCTTCCATATGCTGTCATGTTTCCGTTTCTCTGATAGATAACTCCACCAGTTGCTTCCACACCATCACCAAGAGTTCCCGTATCTTCTTGCTTGGTAAATGTTCCATGAACCTCTTCTACAAACAAAGTAGAATCGATTCTAAAACCAGTTGCCGAAGCAGGAACCCATCGCCATGCAATACCTTGCGCCCTAACCGAACCAGTAACACCGTCAACTCTTCCGTTTTCAATCTGATAAACTTTGACTGCATCGGATGCCGCAACCTGTGCTTCTGTTGGTCGTGTGGTAAACCCACCCAACTGATTTTCTTCTGTCCAGTTTCTTAAAATGTATTCAACTGTTAAGAAGTCATAATCTTCATTATATAAATCTTGGAAGATAATTTTTCTAATGTTGTTCTTGACACCAGTTACAGAAGAGTCACCAGACATACTTTCTACTTTGTAACTCGCCCCAGTAGTTCCACCAGTTACGGTAGTGTTTCTAATTTCACCGAAACATCCATCGCTTCCGTCGTTACAAGCGGCAGCCGGAGTTCCGTCTGGGTCCGCTCCGATGAAGAGAACACTGTTCCATAGTTCGTCGTGTTCAGTTGCCTTAAGTGGCGCCCAGAAAATACATTCACCTTGGGCACTTTCCTCAGTTTGGAAAGGGAACTCGATTGATTGTAAATCACTATTTGCAAAAGAAACCAGTGGGTGTGCATTCAAATCGAATGTTGAAGGCCATTCACCAAACTTTGACGTACCTTCTGGGAAAGTTACATTAACAAAGTTTCCGATATTTGTAACAACATTAAAATCATTTAGACTTTCAAAGTCTCTTCCCTTTTCCAAGTCTAAGGTTCTTGAAGTAAGGAGTTCGTGTTCATAACCATAAACATATGCTTTACCTGGTCCGACACTAACTGCTAGTAAATCTTTATCGCCACCTTCTCCTAAACCATAAACACCGTCTGGGTCTTGTCTGTAAACAATTGAATCGATTGTAGTAATTGTTTGTGTTGGTGATGAACCATCTACTGTTAGTTCATCATTTTCAAACAGACGAACACCGTCTTGAATTTCCGAACCATCAGAAGCAATGACTTTCATCTTTACAGTAATAACAGTATCAGAGTTAGGGAATGGGTCTGCACCAGAACCAGTAAATGTGTATGGTTGAACATTTGTTACTGTGCATGATGCACCAGAAAGATTTCCTTTCAGTACGTCACCAATCTTAATACTTGGTCCTGCTGTAGTTTGTGTAGAGTCTGTGGTTGTTTGTGTGGAATCGGTAGAACTGAATACTACTCCAGTGTCACAGAAAATTTCATATGTATCATCTCTTAGGTGATTCAGAACGGTTGCTTCAAATGGTCTTACTGTATATGAACCAGACTCATCAAATGTTCGTCTGGCCATTGTATCGCCTAGATTATTGTAAATTGGATTTGATTTTTGCCAAACAGTAACACCATTCTCCATCCTCATCAGTTCGATAAAGTCAGAAGTAACTTCGCCGTATGTTGTAATCGAAGTATTATAATCTGCTGTATACCGATATGGAATCTGAATTAGTGTGGGTTTAATCTTTAATCTATCTGCGCCGGGAGCGTTGTAGTTGAAGAATCCGTTTGCAGGGTCCTTTAGTGATTCATCTTCATCGGCAGTTATAACCTGACCCTTCATTCTCAAACCAATTTTTGCTGTTTGGTTTGTAAAGAGACGAACTCCTGCGGGCGCTCCCTTATAACCCAATCCGTGAACATAACTGTTTTCAGTTTCGTCTACGTCTGATGTAGAGAAAAGAGGAATAGTTTGTGACTCTGTTAGGACGAAATAACCGTTCATGAAGTAAATACCTTCTTCAACAGAAATTAATGTTGCTTCGCCTAAAGTGTAAATTCCTCCAGTTTCGTATTCTAAATCTCCAGTTCCCGTTGAGCGAACATCACAAGTCAAAGCACCAAAGGCAGGATTATCTGAAATGAGGGCCTCGTCACCCTCAAAAACACCGTTACCTCCAGTAAACTGGACAAACAAAATACTAAATGGGTCTGCTGTTCCGCCAGTTCCTAGAGCATGTAAAACTTTTGCTGTGGGTGATGTTGTTCCTGCTGTACCCTGAACTGATACCTCATGACCGACAAAATCTTGAATGTCGCCTCCAGAAACATTCTCAACACGGACAAAGAAACACTGTACCGTACCTACTCCGCCACCTTTAAGACCAGAACCATCTTTAAATACATGTGAACCAAACCTGTCAATTTGGTTCTGGAGGATTGTTTGAATTTGAGTTAGTTCTCTTGCCTGTACTGGACGGCCGGGTTGGAAAAGAATTTTAACAAACTGCTTCAGTTCATCGTAATCGTCGTAGTAAGGAACTGCTGATGTTAAATTGAGCAATTGACGAAGATTCTTTTCATCTGCTGCTGAGAAACCCTCCGATGTACCCCCTACAAACGGGTCTACACCAGAATCTCCGCTTCCCATGCTTGAACTATAGTCTACCATTGTTTATCCTCTTCTTAGAATTCTATAATTATTTTGGCCGTGTCGATTTGATTGTCTGCTCTTTGGACAGTCTCTACATTTTGTATGTATAAGAGATTGTACCCGTATTTTTTGCTAAATTCCGAATAAGACACGGAAGTAACTTCTTTTACATCACCCGATGATGCAGACGAGTAGGGTGAATTTGTGCTTACTAAAGTATACTCGATGTCTGTTGTGTCTGTTTTAAATTCACCATTTACATTTACGAGTTCTAATGTACATTGACTTAAATCTGTATCTGATATATCAAATCCTGCGACTACTCCTGTACCACAAACTTCATCCCCCGTAGGTCCAGTATCAACGCTTCCGATTGGCATTTGATAAATTGTCTCACCCAAACTAAATGTTGGTGTGTCCGAAGTGGTTGCACTTAAAGTGGTTGAAGAGTCTACTTCAACCTTAATTGTGCCAGAAAGGAGTAAACTGTCAGTGAATTCCCCAAGTGTTTTTACTTCTGTAATTCGTCCTGCTGTTGTACCCACACCATTGTCAACATCTAAAAATCCAGTTGTTGCATCAATAGTATTTAGGTAGTGGATTTGTTCGCCGTTAACAACATTACCTAACGAGTCAAACGAGGGTGAAACCCATCCAAGTTCAAAAGCACTTTCTAATTGAGATGGTCTCGAAACCTCAGAAATCGTAATAACTCCGCCGTTGCCAGCATCACTAGGAGACCACTCTGTAATTTTACCAACAATTTTGCTAGTGTCTCCGATGATGAAGTGATTTAATGGGAAAGAGTCATCATTATATGAACCTGTCGTTAAAACAGAAGTGATTGTTTGTGGGAATGCCGAGTCCTCATAAGTTTCTACTTTGTCGGTGTCTTCATCATATCCTGTATCATCTGTGCTAAAAAATGTTTTCGGATATTGTTCTCTTACAAGACTATACGAAGTGGTGCCACATCCTTTAAATTCTCCCTGAAGAACATTGACTGTGAGTCTTCCGATGTTGATTGGGTTTCCTTCTGGGCCTAATTCTGCACATCCACAACCACTATCGAATCCTGCCGGTGCTGTTTCTTGCAGAATTTCCCATTTAGTAACTAGTCCTCTGGCCTGTGATGCTGAACCATCGGGGCCTTGTTTAATGATATCACCAACAATAAAGTCATCAAGACTTAGGTCTTCTATATCTGTGCTTTGTAAAGATGCACACTCATTAAAGTGAAGAATTTGTGTTTTGTATTCATTGTCAATGGTAATTTGCCGTGACGGCGGGGTTGTGTCTAGACCAAGCGTGGTAGTCCCCGTAACATTTGTAGTTGTATTATTGTCAAGTGGATTTGAAATAAGTCCCATTTGATGATATCGAGTTGTTGGGATATCACGATTAGTTAAACTTTTTAGCGTATTGTCGAACTGTGCTTTTACTAAAACATTTGATGCACCAAGTTCCCACGCAATATCATAACCATGACCACCTTTGGGAGATAAAATTGCTTTTGCTGTACTTGTATCTCTTCGTTTGTTACTTTCTTTTTGTCTAATAGTAACTGTTGCTTCCGAATATCCTGTTCCCGGCCGAATCAAATCGATACCAGTAATTTTCTTGGTATTAAAATCGATTGTTGGAATTGCAACTGCACCTGAACCATTGCCATCAATAACAATTCTTGGCAATACTTCATAAGTAGAACCTGCTTCTACTTTCTTATCAATAGCATCTACGACAGCAATTCCATTTGAAAAATAATCTTTGATTACACGAATAGTTCCCTTTCCAGTACCACTTGTAATATGAACTACAAAGTCATCGTTATATTCGTCTGCGGCACTGGATGCATTCGCACTTGTGTTTAGTTTTAGTTGTGTTGACCCAATGTTTGCTTCAATTTGAATTTTATCATCATCTGTAATATCATTGTCTGTTCCTTCTGTACCGTCTAGTGCAGTGCCATCTGTTGATGTTGGCGTTGGTTGTACAATTGCATTGAGATGTGCGTCCCCAATATCAACAAGAACAATGTCTGAAATTTCTCCATGAATCGCTGCCACTTCTACATTTCTTTGTAGAATTCTTGAGTCAAACGAACCAACCTGTTCTGGTAAAATTTCCACAGGCATAAAACCCTCGTCGAACCTGCCTCCAGATTTTGTAATAAACTCGTACTGAGACTCTCTAATTTTGTAGAGGAATTTCCAAACATAACCGTCACTGGTAATTTCTTCCTCGACGGATTCGGATGTTGGTTTTACTGTAGATTGTGCTGATTCGTTGTTACTAATACATTTGTAAACATTAAAGTCATCTGTCAATACATAAAATTTACTGCCAACATATGGGTCTACAGAAGCATCATAAAAATCATACACCGTTCCTGATGTCCATGTTAGTCTTGGAACTACAAGTGAAGCATCTCTTTTGAAAATTTGTTTGGCAGCAATAATATTTTCGACGACATCAAACGCCTCTGCTGGAGTGTCATTGTATGATGACGGCCGTCCATCGGTTCCCCACTCTTGTGGTCTGCCAATAAATGCAAAGTACGATTTCTCTGTATTGGAAGAAAACCCATTGAGGAAATCAACTGCTAATCTCGTTCTAAGTTCTTGAGTTAATAGTTTACTCATTTTTCATTTATTCCTTTTCTATCATTCCCCATCAGTATCAATAGGTTTGCCATCTAGGTTGAGGTTCCGCACTTTCGATTTATCATTATAGTAGGTATCAGAAATTGTTGTTAAGATAAAATCTAGAACACGAATATTTCCGATTTTTGGGTCTAAAACATCCTGCAACCTACTATACGGATGTGGATAGACTACCCAATATGTATTAATATTTGAGGCATCTGAAACCGGCGGAACATCAGAAAAGAAAATATCTTGAACATTTGTATTGATTGGACCTGCGGATGAATCTGTATCGTCCGTGTCCAGAGGGTTATGGGGCACAGAACTGTCTTCTGCAACTGGTCCCACATCGGGATTAAACCCATCGGGATATAAGTCAACCTGTGCGTGAATTAATTCATCAGTATCTCTCCCAGTATCTTCGGTGGGGAGTTCATCCTCTCTTCCCGGCAAAACAAAACCATTTGCGGGAAATTGTCTCAGATTGGTTTCTGTATTGAATGTGTAAGGCAAATAACTGCCAATCAGAGGAGTCTCTTTCATTAGAATATTTGCTCTACTTTTATATGTAAACTCATCTCCGCCTCGGTGTACAATATCACCAAACACTGCTGTTCCGCCTGGATGTGCTAGTCTATAAAGAGAATCTTTAAATTCTGCCAATGACAATTTACTTTCAATGACATAAGAATACTCATGGTATCTTTCATTATCTCTAAGTCTCTTGATGGAACTTAATTTGCCATCGTCGTCTAACCAGTATCCTTGATATTCTGCCACCCAATCTGCTAAAATAGAACCCCTCGCAAAAACACCAAATTCTGTTGCGATTGTGATATCGTGCAACCAGTTGTTATAGTTTAGACCAAAATTTGAAATCCTTATTCTTTCAATTTGACCTACATCTCCAACTTTATCGATTACTGCAAGTCCACCAACACCATCAGCAGTTATATTGATCTTATCACCTTGTACAGTTGAATCATCAACTGGAAAAACTCCTGTTACTGGGTCTCTATATTGCGAATCAATAGTAATTTCTGTGGGTGTAATTTTTACAACATCTTCTACGCTATATCTTAAACCGTTGTTGTACCAACCAACTCCACTGAACAATCTATATAAGTTTTCTTCATACTCTACGTCATCGATTGTAAATTTAATTGGGTATCTGCCGTCAAAAGAACCAACGATGTCATCCAAGTATAACTCATAACCATTATCGGGGGGAACTTTATATTGCTGAGTTTGAATAACTCTGGCAGTTGAAACTGCCTGTGGTCCTGTTTCTCCCGTACCTGTTGGTCTATACCAAGAAGTTGGAAATTTAGTTGGTAGGTTATATTTTTCAATCAAATCATATAAAGCAGGATTGGTAGCAATTAAATCAGTACGCTTTCTAGTGTCACCCCAAGACTCATCTAACAACCAGTAGTTTCCCCATGTTTTTTCTGTTGCGTCATCTGTAGATAATGCCGCGGTTGCTGTTGATTGTGTGTACCACTGAAGCACGGTCGTGGTTGCCAATTTGTTTCCGCCCTTTGTGAGAGAGAATGATGCACTACTATACTTTGTTTTGTTGTAGTTTTTTGATGACTTCCATCCCCTAGCAGAAATAATAGGTTGACTTTCAATTGGTGTATTTGTCCATGGCCCTATAAAGGATCTGGCCGCTTCAATATCTGTTCCCAAATCTGTGTTGTCAACCTGACGAATAACAAATTCGTCTTCTGACGTTTCTGCAACTATCGTATAGAATCCCATGTTCATCATGAGTGCAGTTGTTAAATAATATAGTTGGTCATCTACCAAACTGTCTTTTGATTCTGGAGGCCAAATTGCATCATCATATGAGTCTATCCTATACTGTCTAAATTTAATACCTTCATATTGGTGTACCGAGGATTCAGTTACATCTGCGGTCGGATCTACGTTAGTATAATCCTCATAATTTGTTGCTTCACCATATGCTGTCCCTAGCGATATATCAGTATCATAATTCCTATCACCCAGAACAAAACCATTTTCTAATCTAGAGTATCCGGCAACAATTAAGATTTCTAACATTCTACCGACGAGATATTCCCAGGCCGGGCCCTCTCTCGTAAAAGTAAAACCACTTGTCAAATCAATAACATTGTCAACTTCAATTGCATCTGCAAAAATGGCACCGTCTGAAGTTTCAGATGGAATGTCAATCCAGTAATACTCGACGTTATCTGGAGTTCTGCCAACAACATATTCTTTTGTAACTTGTTTGAAGTGTGTTAGATAAATTACAACATTGTTGTCTAACAACTTTTGGTGCATTTTTTTGTTGTCAACAATTCCATCCCCATCATTGTCTAACAGTTGTGCTAAAATGGAAGCAACACGAACGTGATAAAATTCAGGAGCATTTGATGATTCTTTGTGATTATGAAAAACCTTAATTCCAAAAACATCAATGACCGATGTGAATCCAACTTCAGCAAACGCTTGTTCGCTTCTGTTTAGTGGTCTTACTTCTAGTGATGGAATTTCGTTAAGTGGTTTTTGTTGACTAATAGTTAAACCACTGAGCGATTCAAACTTGTTATTGTCGTTTGTGATTTTGATTGATTTTCTTTCAACCCATTTACCGTCTGATGCTTGAAGCATTTCGTCTCTTGGATATTTAATATCAATTTCTTCTTGGAACAGAACACGGAAAATAAATCTAATTGACTTTTCTGTTCCTTTTGATTCGTAGAAATCCTTGATATTTTTAATTAGATTTTTTCTATCTACATCCCTGTCCAATCTCTTGGGCCATAATTGCATAACTTCATTTTGAATCTGGTCCAAGAAAACAGAAACAGTTCTGTCAACATCTTTATATGTCATTGTTTGATATGGCATCAAGTAAGGGTTATTACTTGTTTCCAACCACTGGTAGTATGCTTCAACAAAATCAACAAACGTACCATGGTCTTGCCTTACAAATTCAGGCAACTGACTTTCGATATGTGCAGAAATTGTTTTTTTATTTAACATCAGGGACTATCTTCCAATTTAATCTTGATGGAATCTGTATCTAAGATGTCAACATTCAACAGAATGTTTTGATGTGGACAGAAGTTATCGTATTCTGGTTCCACTGTAAATCTAAGTTCATTATTAAGAACATTTAGAGGAAGGAATTTATTGTTCAATGTTATTACGCCATGTTCGTAATCAATTGTGCCAACTGAAAATGGAAACTCTGTAGCAATTCCATCCACGGTATATTTCAGTTTAACAACACCCTTTCCATCATCGAACAATTCACAATTCGAGCGTAGTGTTCCATCCAACTCTCTGTGTTGGAATTGATTTGTAGTTAAAATGCTCATGTGACCCGCGTGTGGGTGGAATAGTTCTTCGTGGAATTTAATTGTAGTTTTTTGCGAACCAAGTTTATCTACTGTTAGTCTTTTTTGTAATTTTGTATTTACAATAATCGCAGTGATTGATGGGTCTTTTGATTTGATTCTGTTTGCCAAATCTACTTCATAGAACATTCCCCTAAAACCGAGATTGTGAATGAAGTCTCTGTAGTCTAGAATACATTGTCGAATTAAGTCAACCATTCCATTAAATGTCAAAGAACTCAATTCACTCTTCCACCAAACTTCTGTATCAATGTACAGGTATGTGATGTCTGGGTCTACAACCTCTGGAGTTACGCCAACAACATTTCTATTTGTTGTGAGTGATTTAACAATTGCTAATTTTTCTGCCGTTGCTAATGAAAAACCTTGTTTTGGTTTAATGGACAGAAAAACTTTGCCAAATGCTGGCGGGTCATTATCTTGTCCTCCCCATGCCTCAACAGTTTCTACGTTTGGAAAATCTCTAAGAACTAACGCTTTATAGTCCTCTGTTGTTACTGCTCTTTCTTGTGTAGCAAATGCCTTAGGTGCGGTAAATTTAATCGAATCGATATCTTCCCTGTCACCACCACCTATTGCAGAATCAATAACTGTAACAGTACCTAGCGTAGTTGTGAATGTTTTTCCTGCTCCATTTAAAAGTTCACCGTTAGTCTGGAGGTATGTAACTTCAATTACATTACCATCTTGTAATTTTTTACCAATAACACCGTCACCGAATCTTAATTCAAAGAATCCATCAACAGACTCTTCGACGGCGTAAGATTCAGTAAGTGAACTCAACTCTGTAATGTTTGTGATTTTAGACCATAAAACTTTATCTTCATCTGGTGTATCGATACTTGCTTTGACATGAACCTTCATTGTACTTGTGTCTATGTCTGTATTCTCAATTAAAAATCTTTGGTCTGTTATAATTGCATCGTTGGTAAACGCTTGTGTTTTTACCTTACCTTCATAGATTTCAAATTCTTCACTTTCGTAATGTGTAATATTGCCATCAGAGTCGAACGCACTTGGTTTTGCGATAAGATTATTTAAATTGTAAAAACTATAACTTGTACCATCCAAACTGGTCGTAAACTTGGTGTATGCGGGAATGCTTATATTTGCCGCTTGCGAAGAATTTGTAATAGTTAGTTTAATATTTGCATATGATGATGTTTTAGACCTGGGTGTATATCCCAATTGCTTTGCAATAGAAACTGCACTTGAACGAATAGAAGCAGAGTCTAAGAACATTTCGCTTGCTGTCATGTTATTGTAAAAAGCATGGTAATGTGTATTGTATGCCAAAACATCAAGAAGAATACTCATGGCAGAACCTTCAAAGTCATAGTCCTTGAAGGTGTCCTGTCCCTTAAGATATTCTTTGAATGAATTTTTAATTGAATCGAATTCTAGAGCAGATACTCTAAGTCTATCTTGTTCATTTGCCATTATCGTAACCTCTCTAGTATGAATGTATTGGTAATTTCTCTCGGACTTCCCACTATTGTGTATGTGATATCTATGCCCAGTGCGTTCTGCTCTGGAATAACAGCAATTACAACATTATTTAGTTCAACTCTCGGTTCATATTTTTCAACTAATTTTTCTATTCTTGTTTTGAATAGACGTTGATAATGTTCCATATCAGTCTCAAACGGTTCAAACAGCAATTCTCGAATTCCGCCGTTAATTTCGGGATGGAATGGTTTTTCATATTTGTTTAGTTGTAAAAGATTTTTCAGTGCTTGTTTAATTGCATGTTCATCACGAAGTTCAATGAGTGAGTTTGTTACTGTATTTTTTCTAAAGGATAAATCAAAATCGCTGAAAGAAAGTGTTTTGCGTTGTTTTGCATAAACATTTCCAGACAATGGAACCGATGATTTTTGTGGATCATATGCCATTTGATTTATTCCTTATTAATCTGTAAACCTTGAATGATGTTTCTACTTTCTTTTAACGCCGTAATAACTTCCCACTCACGTTCTGCATCAATTTTATCTAAATGACTAAGGGAAGACCACTCTACACATATAAATCCGTATAGTTCTATTCCCTTACTATCTAGTATTGGCAACATCATAAATCCTGTTACATTTCTAGATTGCATGTAAGATTTCATCGAATGTGTATCAGGTAACGAACCAACCACCTGTAGAGACACCGAATTGTCTTGTAGGAGTTGAATCAACTCTGGAAATCTACTTGCTAAAATCGATTGAGTTTCTTCAACATAATCTCTAGAACCATGATGTACCGATTCGTGTGTGATTGACCATTTGCGAATGGGAGTCCCGTCAAAAAAAGATTCCCCATTATGAAACGAGGCACACCATGCTCTGGCAGAGTCGGACTGTATTCTTAGGGTTGTTAGTTGTTCATGTATTCTCGTATGTAAAGTCTCGAACCTTTTACCCAGTGAGTGATGTTTTTTATTGCTCTTTGAAAACCTTAATTTGGGAAACCACGCTATCAACGCACCCGAGACAAATGCGCCTACAATTAGGCCAATCTCAAACCAATCACCAAGTTGTTGTGGATTTCCAAACATATAATTCCTTATTTAGACCTAATATGTATAAAAAATTCAGTCGTTGGCATGAACATTACTGCTACCGTTTGACGCAGTATCTCCACAACTAATTGCATCACCATTTCTGTGTAATTTACTACCGTTTACTTTGACATTAGGACTTCCTGCTGATGCGTTTCCATCATGAAATGCCAAACCACAAACGTGAACAGGGTAGTGGTCTCCAACACGAACTTGTGGGATGTTATTCGTTTTAACATTGTTACTTCCTTGGTCGGGCGGCCTTGGAAAGAAACAGTGTCCCGCTGATGCATCTACATCTTTTCTAATTGCTGCTGGCATTATTCAGGAATCTCCTTGAGTTTCTTAATGACTTCCTTGTCTCCTGAATCTTCCTGATTGTATTTCTCAATATCAATCTCTTCGGTATGACCGTGTTCGACGTTCTGGGCACTACCCTTTTCTTGTGGTTGCTCATTCTCGTTCGGGGTTTTTCGCCAAGGTTTACCTTCTTTGTCTTCGTGTGGTGGGTGTGGTTGTTTCTGTGCTGCGATTGCTGGTTGTGCGGGTGTCGCTGGAGGACCGTTCAGGTGAATCATAGAAGGAGCAGTTTCTTTCATTTCTATTCCTGCATGTAAATCTACAAACAATCCACCACTCAAGAAGGTTTGCAACCCACCTTTCACATGAGTCATCAACCCACCCTCGACGAAGGTGGTAAGTCCACCCTTGAATGATGCATTGATTCCTGTATCGAACACCATGTTCTGTCCAACCTTCATGTCTGAATTTTGTCCCACATCGGTCTTCCAGTTCTGTGCGACTACAGTGTTATAGTTTTGTTTGGTTTCTAGTTCGTAGTCTTCTTTGACAATTGTTTGCCAGTTTTTATCGATGTCTTGTTCTTTCTTGCCCTTAATCGTATGCTTGACATCGCCGTTGATAAGCGTTTCACGATATCCATCTGTAACATGTAGGTAATCAAACTCACCGTCAACTCTAACATCTCTTGCTCCGCCGATTTCTGTTAGGTGGTCTTCTTTAACCACGGTGTGGTGGTGTCCTGTTACTTCCAAGTTATAGTCGCCATTGATGAAGTGGTTATAGTCGCCATTATTCTGACGAATATTCATATCACCTTTCTCAAGGTTTACGTTGACATCACCTTCGATTACTCTGGTGTTAACATGTCCCTTTTCAACGAAGATGTTGATGTTGGCATTTTCACCTACATGTAAATCGAAGTTTACTGATTTCTCTTTTTCGTTTTCAAGTCGGTCGCGGTTTACGAAAATCTTCAATCCCTTATCGACGGTCTGACTGGCAAATCCATCGATATGAATCATGTTGTTTCGTAGGACTGTAGTGTAGTTGTCACGAACTACCTTTGTTACCTTATCGCCGTTTGGATGAATCTCCTCGAACGTACCACTTCTGTGGAACTGGTGCAAGCGTTCTGCGTTTGGTGTATCGTCAATCTCGAAGATGTGTCCCGACTCTGATTGATATACTTTGTTGTATGGGTAGATTGTGAGTGGTGGGTCTGCATCATTTACTTCCCGCTCCTCAACGTCTTCGCCTTTTTTATCTCCGATACCATATCGTGCGTATGGTGTTTCTGGTTCGTTCCACCAACCGTTTGTGTTTGCACCACCGCCGCCACCTTCTGGTTCAGCGTTTAGTTTTTCGTCCTTGGCATCTGTACCCTCGTCACTAAACAACTTCCAATCCTTATTCAGTGATGTAAAGGAAGAAGATGTCAGTTTCAAATCAGTTGCGTCTTTGAATTTTTCTGTACCCTTGTTCGTTTCACTCTCGTTTGTAACGCCGCAATCAAACTCAGGAACCACGCAATCTGCCACGAAGATTTTTGTGTCACGAAGACCTTGCTCTTCACCTTCGTCTGTTAAGAGTCCACGTTTTAGTTCTACAACTGTCTTCTTAATTTCTTCTTCGATGTTTCTGGCAAGTCTGTTTGTATCTGGTTCTTCTTTGTCCCTATAGTCTTCTCGGGGGAACAGTTTGCCCTCGTCTTCGTTTTCTAATTGTGCCGCATGGTCATCCCCATCCTTTTCAGCACCGTCTGGAAATTCTTGTTTGTTGAAGAATCCCTTGCCATTTTCTTTTCCCTGTCCTTCGATTGGTGCGTCCTTCAACTTGACACCAGTGTCGTCATCGTCTCTTGGGTCTAAGAATCCCTTATCACCTTCCCACTCAGGTGGACGCTTACCTTCGGCCCCTGCAAATTTTTCTTCACCATCGTCGGATGGACCCTTTTCGGGAATACCACCAATAGTACCCATCATTACAGGTTGTTGTGCATTTTTTCCGTCCTTGAAGAAACCGACAACCCATGTTCCTTCAACTGGACCAACAGGGGTGTTTCCAATTCCATTCATGGAAGCGGATGTAATTGGAACCATCGGGTGCGCCCACGGAAGGTTTTCGGTTTTAATCATTTCTTTATCGGGAGAGTGAAAACCTAAACATCGAACGCGACATCTGCCAAGCATCTTCGGGTCCATTCGATCTTCAACGACACCTACCCACCAAACAAATCCATCTTTACCCATAAAATTTGCCATAATATATTATCCTTTCAACGAGTCTCGAAGTCCTTCGGTGACTGTGGTGTAACCAGAACCATGATGCATTCCTGTTCCCGAAAAGTATTTATGCTTGACAGAAACGGCAAGAAAATCTCCATAACTTAATTTATCGTCTGTGATTTTTCTCTTAGAGTCATTCTCAGTTTCCTTACCATGGTCTTCTCTGGTCATACTGACAATTTCCCCTGCTTTTCTTTCGCTCCATCCCGGCGTTTCTATCATACAATTAACAGACCGTGTTCTCCAGTTTTGGTGAACCTTTGATGCAACCCAATCATACCCATCTTCAGGAGAATCGTCTTTTCCAACTTTGTCTTGACCAGACTTGTCCTCTTCTAAATCAAAAAGGTATTGAGACTTCGGACAGTAACGATAAACTGTGGGTTGTTCATCGTAGATATCTTTGTATGGATTGTCTCCGCTTTCTGCTTCTTTTCTTGGTCTTTCGTCTAGAAGTTTTGTTGCTTTGTCGAAGTGGTCTTTTGCCTTATATTCGGTTACAGTAAAATACTTTCTTGTCCAGTCATGTGTCAAAGTGGCATTGTAATCGTGTCCTTGTTGAATTTGTTCAAGGTGATTTACTTGTTTGTTGTTCCACTTAAGTGCCGTTTTTAGTTTTTCTTCCTCTTCAATACTTGCATCAACTCTGGCATGTCTGTAACCTTTTTCTGGACTCCCAAATACATTACTACCTTCCATAAGTTTACCAATGGATGTGAGTTTGTATTTCATTTCTAAATCTTGATACAGAACCAAATTGTTATCCCATGCGTTATCACTGTTAATTGTTCTTGCCATTAACCATTGAATTGCTTGTAGTGGATTCCAATTAGGAATGATAAATTCAATCTCTTCATCTGAAGAAACATCAAGAGTTAAATCCATTTCTAATTCTTCTGATGCAATTTCTTGAATGATGTCCGTGGTTGTGCCTTTATAGTACTTACTAATTCTTTTGTATTGATTAATAAATGCTTCTTTTGAAATGAAATTAATTTCGTAAGCATCAATCCTAGTATCAACTTGATATCTGGGCGTCATGTAATAAGAATACAACTCTACAGATATTTCTTTCATACCAGGCGTCTTGAATGAAAGTGTAAGTTTATCGCCACACCCCAACACATTATGTTTTGATATAATTCCATACCCATCTTGCAATGCAATTGTAGCAGTTAGATGATTTGAAAATATATCTTCACATATCTCAAACGCCTTCAACACACCAGTATTGATATCAACAGAATCGCCGCCGGGTGATTCGATTTCTGCTTTTGTTATTTCGATTTGTCCTGCTTGATATAGTTCACTCATTAATATATTCTCGTAACCCTATTCCTCGTATCGTAGGTATCTGCTTGTAGGGTTTTAATTTTTGCAATTTCACGTTCAACATGGTACAGTAAGTCTCTTACAAATTCTGGTCTTACTAGAACAATATTTCTCTTTGATTCGTTTATCCGTCTTTCGTAGTCTTTCTCAGTAACTACAGTAATCGCATTCAGAGATTCGGCTGCAACATAACTGTCAATGTAATCGAGCGTGTTTAGTACCTCTCCATCAGAGTCCTCGAAATGATGCACGGCATCATATGCAAAATCAACGACTCTTGTAATCAAACCGATTCCTTTTTTGTTGGCGTTTATTAATTTTTCATTAGTTACACTCCAACTAGAAACGTCATGCTTATCTATAATTAATCTTCTAAGAGTCCGATTCCACTCAACCACTTCCGCTTTATTTAAGTTGCCTGTAGATGTTTGCTGATATACAATAGCGCCTGGTTCAAAATCTCCCTCTTGGTGGTCAAGACTAGACTCCTTGACGAAGATTGCTTTACCTGAATATTTATTGGTAATAAAATCATCGAAGTCATTATCTGATTTCATCCAATCCGTGTTGGGGTTGATAACAGAATTGACCATTAAAACTAACCAAGATAAAGTTGCATCCTGATAAAGAATGTTTGCTAAAACTTCGGGAGTATCTTCGTCCTGTAGAACATACTCTTCCCAGAATGGAATTTCTCTTTTTGCCACATCAGTAATTCTAAATCTTTTCAATATATCTACAGCAAGTTTTTTCTTTCCATCTAAAAATGGATAATCAATTGTTGGATATTTTCCATACAACATTATCGAATATCTCCCTCTACATCTTGTTTGTTAACGAGTTCAATTTCCGCAAGAGTAATGCTAAGAACTGCAATTATTGGTTTGTTTCCTGTTGTTACCGAGAAAGAACCCGTAGTCCCAGTAAAGTTAAAATCTAAATCAGTAATATGACATTCCTTTGTTACTGGCAATACTTCCAAATCGTCACCCTGAAAATACAGTTTAAACTTATCTGGATACTCCCAGTAAACTCCGCCTTCAGTTGGATTTGGTAAAATTGCAGGTCTCAACTTTTTAAATATGTCTGCGGCCTTATCCATGTCGCTACTAGACCTCCCCACACATTCAAAGGTGTAAGAAAATACTCTAGGTTTAACTGAGTTAAATACCATACCAGAGTGTGGGTTGATTGCAAGTCCCTGTTGACCTGCATCGCGTAAAACACCCGCGGCAATAGATTCGCCTGGAATTGCTTTTAGTGCTGCCACACTTGCACCCTCAACAAGAGAGGAAATATCTAAACCCGCATCAAATCCACTGTCGGGATTCCAACTAGGTAGAGAATTCTTAACATACTCGTAGAGTGCTAAATCTGTCATTGCATAGTCAAGACCAAAAGTAGAACGTAGTTCTTTTGGACATGGGAATCTAAATGTACCACCCCCAGTTACGTTCTCAATGACACAAGTAACATTAGTTTCTCCTATTTCTGGAGATACTGGGAAATCAACCGCACCGGCCGCTGCACCAGCACTTTTTCCTCCACTCACTAAACTCTGTAAAGTTGCCATTTTTTCTCCTCTTCTTACTATATACTAAGTAGACATACTAATCTTATGTATAAGAGTTATAGAAAATTATGGCATATAAAGGTAAATACAAACCCTGTAATGTTGAAAAGTACATGGGAGACCACACCAAAATAACATATCGGTCTCTGTGGGAGAGAAGATTCATGAAGTTTTGTGATGAACATTCCTCTGTCCTTAGATGGGGTTCTGAAATCGTGGTAGTTCCGTACCGTTCGCCAGTTGATGGCAAGATGCATCGTTATTTTGTTGATTTTATAGTGGAAACTTTAAATTCAAAAAACCACAAAGAAGTAACTCTGATTGAAATCAAACCAAAGAAGCAGTGCAAAGAACCAGCAAAACAAGACAAGAAAACAAAGAAATACTTAACTGAAGTTTATCGTTATTCTATAAATAAGGCCAAGTGGGACGCCGCTACCGAGTGGGCAGAAAACAGAGGATGGAAGTTTAAAATTTTCACAGAGGACCATTTATTAAATGCCACAAAGTAAAGGTAAAATTCAATACTCGTTGCTTAGACAACCTAGGCGACCAGCGGGAACCAAGACTTTTAAAAGCAAGTTCAAGACGCAAGACAGAAAATTAGCATACGATAAACCAAGAATTGGCGAGTTGTTTGACTTAACAGCAGACAATTTAAATTTTGGTAGAAACATCTTTGATACCATTCGTGAGATTGCTGAACAAAATGAAATTATACCGACAGATATTGGCGCTTTGAACTGGTACTTTGCAACTGTGTATAAATTTTACAACTATAGCAACTTCATGCGAAACAAAGAAATGGTTGCATCTGGTAGACTTACCAGTTATGTACCAGAACCCTTTGGTGGAAGAATGCTAATTTTTAATTACGAACCCGCAAATACACGACAGGTATATGATGCTTATCCTCTTGTAATTACCACAGACAGACTTCGTGATGGTTTTATGGGATTCAACCTACATTACCTTTCCCCAGAAAAAAGAGCAATTGCATTTTCTTTTCTCCTACAGAGCATTTCATCACTCAAGTTAGAAGCAAGAAGCACACGGTTTAGAATTACTCAAAGTCTAATAAAAAGAAGGCCAAGACTGTATGATATGATTGAACCTTGCATCAGGAGATATAAATATGATAGAATCAAGAGTAGACTGTTACTATGTCCTCCGCTAGACTGGGGAACTGCTTTATTTTTACCGTTTGAAGATTTCAAGAACGAAAGTCGAATGCAAGTTTATAGAAATACTCAATTATTAAGTAATAAAGAAAGTTATGGAATCAAATAGATACATAGACCAGTTGGAGAAATAAATGGCAGTAAAAACAATTCTAGAAAGAGCAGACCTTGGTTTTGTATCACCCGCACGTTTCACGGTTGCTTGCTTTGGTGCGCCAGGTGGTTGGGATAACGACCTAATCCAAAACAGAGTAGTTAGAGCATCACTACCAGGTCGTTCATTTTCTACACACGATTATCTTCTTGGTTCTGCGCCCGTCAGTAAAGTCCCTTATAGAACAACATACACGGGTTCGGTGTCTGTTTCTTTCAGACTAGACCCAGAGATGAAAATCCGAACAATGCTCGAAGCATGGCATGAAGAAATATACAACAATCAAACCGGCGAGTTCGGTTTTTATCAAGACTATACTGCTGGAATGACAATCGGTGTATATAATAGTCAACTAGAACAATCCGCCATATACACATGTAACCTTTTCCGAGTATACCCAGTAGCAATTAACGCTGTGGAACTGGCCGCAGATTCACAAAACGCATATGCTGTACAAAGTGTAGAGTTCGCATTCCACACTTGGCAAGGAGCGTGATGAACAACCTAAATCATGAAGGAGTAAATTATGACAACTGAAGTCAAAACAAACCCACTATTAAAATTAACAGCAGACCTTCCAACATATACATTGGAACTTCCTGTTTCTGGCAAAAAAATTAAGTATAGGCCGTTTCTTGTCAAAGAACAAAAGATTCTACTTCTTGCACTGGAGAGTGTAAGAGAGCGTGGACAGGATGAAGGAAACGCAGTTCTTGAGTCTGTTGTAAACGTGCTTAATGCATGTTTGATTACACCTAAACAGTTAAACGTGAGAGAACTTCCTCTTTTGGATGTTGAGTACTTCTTCCTACAACTTCGCGGTAAGTCTGTTGGAGAAGATATTGAACTTATTGTTCCTGACTATACAGGGGAAAACGAGGAAGAGAAACTTCCAGACCTAGAACATAAGATGGATATCGAGAAGATTAAAATTAAACGTCATAAAGGTCACACAGACACAATTAAAATTTCAAACGATAGTATCACGGTAGAAATGATACCGCCCACTTTAGCAAACTGCAATGATATTTTCTTTGGTAGTGTAAAGGAAACTACAGTAGAGCAGACATTCGATATTTTAGCATCTTGCATCAAATCAGTATCTACCGAAGGTGAAACATTTTTTGCCGAAGACTTATCAACCAATGAAATCAAAGAGTTTGTTGAATCGCTTGGACAAGACGATTACGTTAAATTGACAAAGTATTTTGAAACTCTCCCTTCGATGCTTTATGAATCAGAAGCAAAATCGCCAGTAACCGGCAAAACAATCAGAGTAGAAATTACAGAGTTCGCGGATTTTTTCGTCTAAGTCTCTCGCATGAACAAATTCTGAACTATTACCAAACAAACTTCCAAATGATGCAAGAGCATAAATACACTCTAGCAGATATAGAAAACATGTTGCCTTGGGAGAGAATAATTTATGTTTCGTTATTGATTCAGTTTATGAAAAAACAAGCAGAGAGACTAGCACAAGGATAATCAATGGCCGACCGCAAATTTAGTTTTGGAACACTCACTAAGAACATAGCAAAATCAGCAGGCACAACTGCCTTTGAAACTGCGAAGGGTGCTTTTATGACTACACCCACTGCCATGGGTGTTCGTGCTACACTTGGTACTGTCAGAAATCTGAAAGAAATGGGAATGGCTGGGACTGATACTGGTTCGGAGTTGTCCTCCGAATCTGCAATTCCAGGCGGAACAACGGTAGATGATTTAACCAAACGACCAGATAGAGCGATGGGTGCAGTCGCTGATGGTGTCAATAAAAGCGTAAAAATTCAAGAAAGATTCTTTCCTAAATTAGAACAAGCAACTCAGGCCGTATCTAGGCAAACTGCAAAATTAGTTTCACTAACAGAACAAATGCCAAAAGCAATTGTAGCAGAAATAATTTCTGTTGCTGGTGGCAGATCAGAAGATTCTCTTTCTACTGAGTCAACTCTGCGTAATGATGACATCATCACTCGGCGTAATGATGACATCATCGATGCTGAGTTTAGAGATATTACCCCGCAAAGAAAAGCACTACCCTCTGCACAACGAACCACTGCTCTTTCTACAGAAGTAAGAAGTATCCAGTCAAATCTAGCAAATCGAGTTCCGTCTAGTATGACCGCGGCGGCAAATTCCCCTCTTGCTAAAATTGAAGATAAACGAGAGGGTGTGCGTGCCAAGCGAAAATTTGAACGAACTCTGTTCAAGAAAATGGACAGGATTGTTAAACTCCTAGAAAAAGGAATAGGTGGTACGGGAGGAGACGGAGGCGGTATGATGGGAGACCTGATTGGTGCCGCAGGTGGTTTATTGGGAGATGCGTTAATCGGTGCTGGACTTGCCAGAGGAGTAGGAGGAAGAGGGGGAAGAGGCGGAAGAGGAAATAGAGGCGGAGGAGGAAATAGAGGCGGTAGAGGCGGAAGAGGCGGTAGAGGCGGAGGCCGAGGAAGAGGAAGATTACGAGGTCGTGGTGCTGCATTGGCCGCGATTCTTATAGGTCTCGGGTTAATGCAATCCGCCGATGGTTCTTTCAGAGTCGATGAATCTGGTGGGGTAGAAAATGACCCTCTATTAGATGCCGTGACAGTCGCTGGTTCAGCATCTGTTGTTGCCGGTCAAGCGAATGCTGTTGGTCAGGTTGCGACAAACAAAAGAATTTTAGATGCTGGTGCTGATGCTGCCAGATTTAGAGACCCCACTACTGGTAGGTTTGTGACTAGGCCAGATGGTGGTAGGGTAACTCAAGTTGTTGGTGGAGCGGTAAACAGAATTGCTGACGCAGGTGAAAAAGTAGTAGATGCAGTTAAAGCGACAAATACTGGTTCAAAGGTTTCTGCTGCCGCAACACAGGTAGCAGATAAAACCGCCAAGGTAACTCAAACAGTTAAAGATATTGGTGGAAAGGTAATTGATAAAGCGGCAGATACAGCAAAGGCAGCAAAGGCCAGTAAAGTAGGACAGGTGGGAGCGGCCGCGGCCGGTACTAGAGCGGGACGAGCAGTCACGGGAACTGCCACCAGCGGATTGCGAGTTGCTGGCACCGCTCTCAGAACTGCTGGTAAAGCACTCGGACCGATATCTGTCGCCGCTCTTGCTGGTATAGGTGGTATCGAGGGATACCAAACTGCGGTTGCTGAAGGAAGAGAAGATGAAGCGGCGACTGATGCCGCAATCGGAACTGCTCTTGGTGCATTGGACGCTTTTAACCCCGTAACACTTATTGCTGGAATTGGTACATTCTTCCCAGAGGACTCGGCAGTCAATAGAGCATCAAACGCAGTACTAGATTATATGTCTGTAGCAAACCAGATTAAGGGCGTAAGGGCCCTTGGTGACCCAACATTCTGGGAATTCATTAGTCCATTCCACACAGTGGGTGGTGCTGAAATGGCAGAACAAGAAGAAAGATTAGCAAAAATTAAAGACCAAAACAAGATATGGGGCGAACTCACAGAGAAAGCAGGAGGAAACGAAGATGCCGCTAAGGCAGCATACTACGCAGAACTGTTTGAATTTGCTAGACTGTCTAAACAAAAGGGAGCGACTGAAATCCCATATACCATTTGGGGAACTGCCCAAAGACAAGCAAAGGGTAAACCAGAACAAATTATGACCTTTGCCGAAAATCAAGTAAGATACCATGTGTCGGCGGCGAAAGCAATACAAGCAGGTGCTACCTTTGACGATTCTAGTGGTTACATGTACAAAGGTAAAGATTATGGATTTGATGTTCAGGCACTAGCAAAGGCAATTGATGATGAAACTCTAGGAGTAGGTGCCGACGAAATACAACGTGATGTAAAGAATCTACAACAAGTAGACGGTTCAATGGTCGGTAGCGTCGTTGATAGCGGAGCGATAGTTACAGCAACAGGAGAAGCATCTCCCCGCACAGCATCGCAAGCATCGAAGAAAGCGGCGAGAGACAAAAGTAGAATGAAAGCAAGGTTAGAACTTGCAAGAAAAATGGGTAGAGATTCTGTTCCGGCCGGTGTAACTGTAAAGACTGAAGAAGTAAACGGTAAATTTGTCAGTACTGCTACCTTCGACCCAAAGGTAGAACAACAGGCAATTCAGATTAGAAATCAAATGTCAAACGTATCCCCGCAGGACGGCAGTGCGATTGGTGCCCCCGCAACACCACAAGTAAGTGCTGAAACAATCCAAGCAAACGCTCAAGCATTATCCAGTGCTGAAAATGCTAAACGGGTTGAACAGTTGGCCGCGGCACAGTCATCCGCCGCGGCAGTTGCGATGAAAGCATCTGCACTAAACGCACAAAACAATGTCGTCAACATGGGAGGTCATGGAGGTGGTGGACAATCATTGGCAGTTCAATCATCGGGACATGATACAAACCGTGCGTACATAGAAATACAAAAAGACATTGCAAAAACATCCGTTGTATAAAAAAACAGACCACCCGAAGGTGGTCTGTTTCACTAAGAGAGAAGATTAAAATTAATCTTCGTTTGCTAGTTTCTCGAAGTAGGACATTGCGTCTTCTTCGTTTTCTGCCCCGTCATCTTCAAGAGTTTCACTTTCATCAGATGCGGTTTCTGTTACTGGTGAACTGAATGGGGTCGAAACCTC
>CETN01017849.1_pt1 | contig 26338 bp, 27 predicted proteins | sample 531301 | NCBI WGS metagenome assembly CETN01 (sample SAMEA2622656, study PRJEB7988) | marine metagenome | isolation source: saline water (ENVO:00002010), including
CCGATAGCTCCTTCCTGCCAGTGAAATGGCCCTGTTATTCGTCGCGACGAAACCTGATTTCGAAATATAGTTTTAAAAACAATGGGTTAAAGGGCAGTCCAAAAATGGCCGGCGTGATAGATGGCCGCCCGATAATATTTATTATGAGGCCGCAGGCCTCATAAACAGGCTGTTATAAGCCATGATGAGAAAGTGCCCACAATGCGGAGAGCAAGCGGTAAAAGTCAGAATGCTGTCTTTTTCAAACCGCATGCACTGTGAAAAGTTTTTCTTTCAGTACGAGTACACAGCTTTGTCAAAATGGGCGCTCGCATTTTCGGGTGCTTTTATTCCCTCGCTGGCAGTTGTATTGGGTTTAGTATCTAAAAGTTGGGTTGTGTTCGGTATAGTGCTTATCTTGGTGCCGCTCCTAGGGGAGCTGCTATTTGCAAAGTACTGTGCTTTAAAACCAGTAGGTGTACGTGTTTTAAGGGCAAAGTTGCGTGGCAAAAGCTTATAACAAGGTGGTGTTGTCGCCTGCGGCTGGGACCTCCGTTACGCTAGCGCTTCACTCCGGCCCCAAACCACGGCGTTAGGCTGACGAGTAAGATATAAAGGATACCGATGAAAACTAATAGAATCATGATTGTGGCGTTGGCAATCGCTGCTCTGGCCGTTGTTTTATTGGAAGTTTTTACAGCTGACCAAAAAATATCAAAAACAGAAACAGCTCTTTTTAGTGTGCTGCAGTTTATATTTTCGATCGGGTTTGCATGGCTGCTTTCAAAGGACACTTCAAAAACTGAATTTGAGGAGCAGCAGAAAAAGTTCGCGACAGCCGCTTTTCGTCGAATCAAAGAAATTGAATTTCAAATTAACCATATTATCAAAAGAATAAACAACGCATTATCTAGCGAATCATCCAACTTCGAACACGAGTTGGATATTGCAAGAACCATGGCTATATCAGTGAATGAAACAACACAATCGTCGAAACTCGACTGGGCTGATGTAATTGGAGATCAAATTGAAGCAATCGACAAAATCGAAGATTACCAGCGGAGCATACTTAATTCTTCTGAAAGCACAGATAGCAATGAAACCGGGGAGTTGTTTAGGGAGAAAATCGATGAACTTAAAAAATCACTCTCGAAAGAACTTAGATTGCTAGTAGAAGAAAAGAAGAAGCCAAGTACCAAGCGGATTTTGCAGAAGGAATTTGAATCCGAAAATGCGCTCAGACTTAAAGGTTTTGTAGATGCAGATTGGCCCAACGCAAGGGATAGGGACAAACTATGTGTCGGCGAAAAAATAGTGATCCGGCTTGCTGATCAGGATGACAGAATAGCTACGTTGGCGGCCTTCGATGAGAACGATGATTATATTGGATCTTTTATAAACCGCTATGGAAACTCATATTCGGAGTTTACAACGGCCGTTTGTCAGGTTTTGGGAGCCTCTTCTTTTGAGGGGGAAATCATTGAGGTTAGGAAGGCCAAAAACGACAGCGAGAGACTATATTTCACCGTAATTGCAACGCCAAGCGGCAGGGCCTAACAAGCGCATGTTGTCGCAGCGCAAAAAGGCCGCGCTGCTGGGACGGCTTACGCGTTGCTTGAGCCGCCCCAAATGCGGGCGTTAACCATTCAATGCGATGAGGCGATGGGCGGTGCGTATGGCTAACGATCTGAGGACAATGAGGCGCCAATGTCGTTCGCGCGATGGTAGCTGATTAGCAGCGCCCGTTGCGTTCTTGTCATGCCAACGTAAAGCTTCCGAATTTTCCCTACCAATTCTTCGCCATTGTTCTTCGGAACAAAGCTGCTATCGATGATAGCCACCGTATCAAACTCCAAACCTTTTCTGCTGGGGGTGGGGAGAATATTGATACGATCAGCATCCGTCGAGTACTGCTTTTTTGAGCGCTGGATTTCATCAGAAGAGAAGGGATGTTTTCCGAGTCGAGCACTTTTGCCAATTGTTTGCCGGCATAGCCGCAGGGCTTTTTATGTCTCGTGAGGGGGGGCGTTGGTTCCGTTACTTAGCCGATATCAGGGCGCCGACGTATCAAAGCGCCGCCTGGCAGCTTTGACTTCATCGTGGTTGTCCAAGGTCCATTCCACTAGCCGGACCAAGGGGCTGGCCAGCTTTCTACCCAGTGTTGTCAGCTCATACTCTACCCGTGGCGGCACCTCGGGATAGGCTTGGCGGCGAATAAATCCATCCCGCTCCAGCATACGCAGTGAGCTGGTGAGCATTTTTCTGGAAATATTCTCTATGCGCCGCTGAAGTACAGAGAAGCGCTGCGGTCCATCCAGCAGGGCGAAGAGAATCAGCATCGGCCATTTGCTGGTAATCGGGGAGAGCACGTCCCTGACCGGGCAGCTGTCGTCGTCGGGGAAGGCGACGCCGGGTGTAAATGTTGCTCGTTCCATTGCTTTGCTCCCAATGCCTGCTCACTACGTTACAAAAAAGTGCCTTATTGACAATGCTAACACGCGCCAAACACAATGGTCACTATTGGTGACTATAAGGAGGTAAGGATGGCGCGAATCACACTGCCGCCGGGCGAGTTTGACGAGAGTATCCGCGTACTGGGTGTTCAGCCCGCCATGGGCAACGCGATGGCGGTGATGAGTGATGCCATCTATTCGAAGTCAGGGCTCGATCTTCGCGTGAGAGAGCTGATACGGATGCGTGTCGCCCAGATTAATGCCTGCCAGGTCTGTTTGAATTACCGTTTTCCCGAGCTCGAGGCGCAGGGGATAAACGAAACGTTTTACAGCGAGGTGGCGAGCTGGCGTGAAAGTGAACTGTTCAGCGATCGAGAGAAGTTGGCGGTGGAGTTTGCCGAGCGTTTTATCCTTGACCATTTGAATATTGATGACCTCTTCTTCGACGCCTTGAAAGCGCACTATTCGTCGACGGAAATCTACGAAATGAGCACTACGATTGCCGGCTTGCTGGCCAATGGGCGCGTTATGCAGGTTTTGCATATCGACCAGAGCTGCGCCCTGTAACGCGATAAAAATAAACGCTAGTTACTACCTATCTATAATAATAAAAAGAGTTTGGGGGCGGTATGGTTTTCCGCAATGTTATTGTCGTACTCGTATTTTCTTATTTTTTAGCTCCTCAGATAAATGCCCAGGAGAAGGCGCGAAAATCGGCGCGCAATACCTTGGAAGAGGTCATCGTAACCGCTCGAAAGCGTGAGGAAAATATTCAGGAAACGCCTCTGGCGGTGACCGCCTTGAGCGGTGACGATCTCAGGGAAGCGGGCATCGACAATGTTCCGGATCTCTCCAAGAGTGTGCCCAGTCTGCAGATTAACAAAGGGCAGGGGAACCAGATTTATATCCGCGGCATCGGCGAGCGGACGGGTTTTGTGAGGGTCGACCCCACTGTCGGTGTCTATCTTGATGGCCTGTTTCTTCCTAGAGCCGATGGGCAGCTGCTCGATACGGTCGATGTGGAGAATCTGCAAATCCTGCGCGGTCCGCAAGGCACGCTATTTGGCAAGAACACGACCGGCGGTGCACTGATGTTGTCGTTGGCAAAGCCGCAGGACGAATTTTCTGGTTATATCGAAGCCGGTGCGGGCAACTATGGCGCTCAAAAGCTCCGGGCCAGCGCCAATATTCCGGTGGCCGAAAACTTCTATACACGGCTTGCATTTAATACCAGCCGTAACGACGGCTATATGAAGGACGGGGGCAAAATCGGCCGAACGAATGCGGAAGATGGATACGCTACACTCCTGCAAACCCGCTGGGATTTCAGTCAGCAGGCGTCGCTGGACAATCTTCTTTTTATTGGTGAGTCCAACGGGGTGATGACCAATACGAACTGTAATATCACGCGCAGTGATGCTCTTTTTGTCGACGGTCTAGCGCTGCTATGGGCAGGCGATAGGGATGCCTCGCAAGGAAGGGCCTACCGCGAGAACTGTGAGTCGAACAGCCGTGAGCAACAGGGAGACCTGAGGGCCGACAAAGGGGAAAACCCGATGCTGGACCACGGCTTCGAATCCATTCTGTTTGGCAGCACGCTAAGCTGGGACATCAACGAGAGCTACTCGTTGAAAGCGATATTGGGGCTTCGCAACGCTCGAGAGTCGCCGATTCAATCGGCCGATAATGATGGCGGTCCGGCTGAGTATAACGAGGCGTATTTTACCGATGACAGTATCCGCCGCTCCTATAGCCTGGAGCTTCAGCTCAACGGGTCGGCATTTTCGGATCGACTGCACTTTACGACGGGGCTGTTTTTCGCTGAAGAGAACAATAACGAGACCTTCACTCTTCTTACCAATTTAGTCGGTATCGACTTATCCAGTTTGACGCAGCTGGCGACCGGGCAAGACCCAACGCGGCCAATGTCTGCGGCGGGGACGGTTCCTATTGTTGGCGCGCTCACCGGTAACCCTTTGCTGAAGTCGGATTTTGAGCTGGACAACAGAACCTACGCGGCGTTTTTTCAGGCTTCGTATGACCTCAGTCGCTCTCTGCAGCTGACCTTGGGGGCCCGATATACCGAGGAAACACGAAAGTCGGATCTGCTGGTGACGGGCACCGATTTTGACGATCTTACTGCGCGCTTGCAGGCGGCTGCCCCCCGCTTTATTCCGCTGTCGGCGCCCGGCTTGCTGAACCCGATTACCGGCGGACAAACAGATGGCTTGTTCACGTTCCTCGGGTCTTGGCTGGAGGACCCTGTCGGGATCGCGACCAATGTGTTTCGCGACAGAAATGGTGATGGCCTGGTTGATTACAAGTTTGATGATGCTAACCCTACCTCGTATCAGGCGGATGAGACCTTCAGCAAACTGACGCCCACGGTTTCGCTGGGCTACTTCTTTGATGAAAGCGCACTGGAGGGCACGCTGTTTGACAATGTGTCGCTGTATGCGACTTACAGCGAGGGCTTTAAATCGGGATTTTCAGAACCTCGTGGTGTGGATGGACTTGCCAGAATCGAGCCTGAGGAAGTGGCGAATACTGAGTTCGGCATCAAAATGGATTTATTCGATAAGCGAATGCGCTTTAACCTCGCTGCCTATGAGATGGACTACAAGAACATGCAGCTTGTCACCGTGTCGCAGGATTCCGATGGTAATCTGATCGTTGTGTTTACCAACGCCGGGCGATCTGCCATTCAGGGCGCCGAGTTTGAACTCAGTTGGTTGCCATTTCCCGGCGCCTTGCTCAGTCTGAATTACAGTAATAACAACTACTACTACAAAGAATTCAATGACACGGACTTGAAAGAACTCTCTGTTCGCAACAGCCGGGTCGGTGTCGATCGCAGCAATGAGCCTTTTCCCGCTGCACCGGAGGAAAGTGCCTCTCTGGGCTTTCAGGCCAGCATCCCCTCGCCAATCGGCATTTTTACGCCGCGTATCGATATCAGTTACAAGGGTGACGTATTTTTCGGTCTGGATGGAACCTCGGCGGAGGTCTATGCCGTCGACAACGACAATGCTGGCGCCGATGGCTATGTTCTTATTGATGTACGGTTAAGCTGGCAAAACGAGGATGGCGACTATCGCATCAGCGCGTATGCCACCAACCTCACCGACGAGCGCTTTATTAATGCGACCGTTGCGGTGACGGATTCCATCGGCACGTTTAATCAGAGCTACGGCGACCCCCGGCTTATCGGTGCCGACATAACATGGACCTTCTGAGGGTCCTCTTCAGTTTGATAGGGAGTGAATAATGAGAAAAGTCGTTGTCTGGGGGACGGGCAATGTTGGCCGCCCTGCAATCCGCGCAGTACTGAGTCATCGTGAGTTGGAGCTGGTCGGTGTGGTGGTGTCCAATCCTGCCAAGGTGGGGCGGGATGCCGGTGAGCTGGCCGGGGTGGCACCCTGCGGTGTTGCCGCGACCGATGACTGGCAGTCGCTGATATCCAGTGGTATCGATGCCGTGGTCTATGCCGCCAATGCCGATACGCGCGGGGAGGCGGCTTTTATGGAACTGATCGGCTGCCTTTCCGCCGGGGTGAATGTTGTGTCTACCGCGTTTTATCCCCTGTTGTTTCCCAAGGTGGGTATACCGGAAGCCGTCGGCCCGATTCAGCAAATCTGCGAGCAGCACAATGCGTCGGTATTCATCTCCGGTGTCGATCCGGGTTGGGCGATGGATATTATGCCGATACTGGTCAGCGGCGTAGCGTCGGGCATAGAAGAAATTCGTATGCAGGAGATCTTCAATTACGGCCTCTATGATGCGCCAGACGTGGTTCGCAATGTCATTGGCTTTGGCCTCAGTATGGATACGCTGCCGCGTATGTTGGAGGAAGAAGCGCTGAAAATCGTCTGGGCGCCGATGGTGGCGATTGTCGCCGAGGCGCTGGATGTGACACTCGATAGCTTAGAGACGCATGTGGAGCGCGTTGCGCTGGAGCGAAGCATTCAGGTTGACGGCATGGGCGAATTTGAAGCCGGTACCCAGGGCGCCTTCCGGTTTGAAGTGCGCGGCATGGTGAACGGCAGGGCGCGCATTGTTGTTGAGCATGTGACCCGCATTGACGATGACTGCGCCCCTGACTGGCCCTACCCGCCGGAGGGGCAGGGTTGCCATCAATTGATGATCACCGGCACGCCGGATCTGGTTGTGAGCTATCACGGCCACGACCGCATCGAACCCGGCCCGGCAGGCGGTGGTAACGCCTCGGCGGCGAACCGCATTGTGAATGCCATACCTGCTGTCTGTGATGGCAAGGCGGGTATTTTGTCTCCCCTTGACCTGCCACCGATTCACGGCGGCGCGCAAATAAACTGGTAGTCGCTGGGGGAATTGTAGGTCACCGATATTGGCCTGATAGGCGGTTATCTAGGCCGGTGGCTTCTCGGGGGACGTTTGCGTTGTTCGCTTGGGTAATCTTTATTCAGGCAAAATGTCGCTTCGCTCTATCGATATGCATGAGGAATTGAGCGGTAATCTATTTGAATCGATCGACAACGGAAATGTTCAGTCTGTTCCCTTTGCGCAAGTCAGCCGGAACATCTGCATGCATGGCGAGAAAGGCGTGTGCATGTTCACACGTTACCTTATAGATATCCTTGCATATCTCGTAGGCTTGAGTGTGGGGCCAGTTTTCGGGAAGCAGTTCGGTGGGCAGGAGTGGGTCATGCAAGTTTGCTCGCCGGAATGAGTGGATCATGAGTGTTTGTAATTGAAAGGCGACTAATGGTGATAGTTTATCCTCATGTACCAGGTCCAGAACGGGCGTGAAGTCATTGATGAATTTCCGGTAGAGGTGCTCAACCTCCTCAAGATTCCAGCTCTCCCTAATCTTCGTGAGGCTGTTCAAACCATTGCTATCTCCAGCGGACTCAGCTCTGAATAGGATAGCTAGGTCTTGATAGCCATTCCGCTCAATGATTTGCCTAGCGGTATCAAGGGTGGCGAGGGGATGAAGGAAAATACCGTTCGAGAGAAGGCTGAAACCATTCCACTCAAGTTCTTTCCGTAGCTCAGATCGCTCTGTCGTGGCTTCGATGTTCTTCTGCAGAACCACCAGGGTCCATTTTCCATCCCAATCAATACTGTACTCTTGGTAAATATGCTTATACGCCGACTCAAAGCGCCGTGTTCCTGCGTCGGTCAGTGAGTAAAAGCTACGTCTGCCCTCTTTTCTTGACGATAGCCAGCCCTCGTCCGCCAGACGAAATGCGCTGGTACGGACCAAGCGTTCGTTCACTGAAAAAGCTTCCATGAGCTTTATAAGCTCACCCAGCCAAATGCCTTCGGAAAAGGGCGAGATAGCATCGCCAAATACGGTAATGATCAGAGATTTTGAGCGTGGTTGCTCCGTTGCAATATAGCGTTCTATCCAGCTGACGAGTGATGGACTTCGAGTAATCTTCGGCATTACTGATTCTTTTCCTTGTCTCTATACCGGCGAACAGAGCGACCCTGGAGCCTGTTATGGCCCTGTTACCTCCAACGCCTAGGCGGCAGTTTAGGCAACTTGCAAGCTGAAGTCGATTGTCGGGCCAACCCAGGCTCTCCTTAGCGTATAGCCAGCGTTGCAGACCCTTGCTCAGCTGCTTTGATCAGGAGTGTGGGTGGTTCCCAAAAATCATCCAAGGTCTGTTGCTGGAATTGTCTGATGCGCTGAAGAGCATTCTCCAGTCCAATCGTCTCCGCATAGAACATTGGGCCGCCTCGCCAGCGGGGGAAGCCATAGCCGTTAACGTAGACGACATCGATATCGCTGGATCTATCGGCAACGCCTTCCTCCAGAATTTTGATGCCTTCTATGACCAGTGCCAGGATAAGACGGTCAACAATTTCGTCATCAGAGATCGCCCGGCGGGTAATTCCCCATCTACTTGAGTGGGATTTTATCTTTTCGACGACGTAGTCATCTTCAAACTGTGTCCCGCTAACGGCGTCGTATCCGTAGAATCCAGCCAGTGTCTTTCTTCCGAGCCTTTTTTCGTCGACTAGCTCGTCGGGTACGGAGCATTCTGGCTGACTACCCACCTCGATACCCTGATTACGACGGGAGAAGTAACCGATATCCAATCCGGCAAGATCCGCGACAGACAACGGTCCCATCGCCATTCCCCAGCTTTTGATTGCATTGTCGACCTGCGCGGGTGTGGCGCCTTCAATGAGGAGAAGCTGAGCTTGGCGCGCATATTTCTGAAGCATCCGGTTACCGACAAATCCATAGCACACGCCAACTGTGACGGGGATTTTGCCGATCCGCTTAGCGACCTGCATCAGGGTTTTGATGACATCGGGTGCGGTTTTATCGCTGCGGACGACCTCCAATAGTTTCATAATGTGGGCTGGACTGAAGAAGTGAGCGCCTACTACGTCCTGTGGGCGTGATGTCATGTTGGCGATCTCATTGATATCGAGATACGAGGTGTTTGTAGCGAGGATGGCGCCTGGTTTACAGATGGCATCGAGCTTGGCAAATACATCGCTTTTGACATCCATGCTTTCGAATGTTGCCTCAACAACTAAGTCTGCGTCGCTGATATTTCCAATGTCCGTGGTGCCTGTAATACGCCTGAAGGCCTCGTCAGCAATCGCTTTTTGCGTAATGCCGCGATCGACCGCTTTTTGGTAATTGCCCTGTATAACGCCAAGTCCCCGCTGCAGGTTGTCGCTGCTCAACTCGACCAATGTCACCGCGTAACCTGCGGTGGCAAAACACATGGCGATACCGCCCCCCATGGTACCCGCGCCAATAACGGCAACCCGGTCAATGCTGCGCGGCGGGATATCGTTGCCAATCCCCTTGGGCTTGGCGGCAGTGCGCTCCGCGAAGAATAGGTGACGAAGTGACTGGGAGCCCGACGAGGCGCGGCACTCTACAAACCGTTCGCGCTCCAGCTTTTGACCTAGTTCTATAGAGCTGCATGTTGCCGCTTCGATAAGGTCGATAATGTAGTTAGGGGCAAGCAGTTGGCTGCGACTTTTCTCCTGTTTTGCACGCGCTGCAGCAAACAACTCGGGTGCCGGGTTTTCCACTGACAGCTGGCCGGTACGCCTGGTCGATGCGTTGGCTTGTACCAGTTCTCTGGCATAGCTAAGTGCTGATTCGCGGAGATCGCCGTCGAGGGTGCGGTCGATCAGGCCAGCCTGAAGTGCTTCCTCCGCGCTAATGGATTTACCCTCCAATATCATTGCGAGCGCTTTCTCGGCGCCGACCAATCGAGGTAATCGCTGGGTGCCTCCCGATCCCGGCAGTATTCCCAGCTTAACTTCTGGAAGGCCCAGTTTGGTGCCGCTTAGGGCGCTTCGGTAGTGTCCGGCCATCGCTATCTCAAGCCCACCGCCCAGAGCATTGCCGTGCATGGCGACCATGACTGGAATAGTCGCGTTCTCAATTGCTGCAACAACATCTGGGAGCTGTGGGAAGTCCTGTGGTTTACCGAATTCGGAGATGTCTGCACCGGCAATGTAGGTATTCCCCTCACAGTAAATCATCAGCAATGACGCGCCATCTTCTTCTGCTTTTTTTAGTGCGGCGAGCAGGGAGCGTCGCACGGCCGCTGAAATGGCGTTGATGGGTGGATTGTTGATTGCGGTGACGGCAATCCCGTCGATGATCTGGTAACTGGCTGATTCTAAAGATATTGACGGGTTTGCTGCAGACATATCTGTGCCCCTGTTGCGGTGATGTAGCGTCTTCTTGATGATTCATATGTTACAGAAAACTTGCCCAAAGGTAAAAATTATGTATCATAATGAAAAAGGCCGATTCATCGATCGCCTGAATAATTCGGCACTATTCGACGGGTGCCGCTAATAAAGACTGGAAAATTCGCGCATTGGAGTCAGTTCTATGAAGCTCAGCAGCTACGTATGTGGAAAGTGGTACGAGGGCACCAGCCAAGGGGTAGAAACATTTAATGCCGTCACTGGTGAAGCCGTTTGTCACGTCAGTAGTGAAGGCATCAATTTCGCGGATGTGGTTCGCTTCGGTCGCGAAGTCGGTGGCAAAGCCCTTCGTGAAATGACCTTCCATGATCGCGCGCTGGCTCTGAAGAACATGGCTAAGGCGTTGATGGCTGACAAGGAGAAGTTCTACGAAATCTCCGCACAGACTGGGGCAACCCGTGCTGATGGATGGGTCGATATTGAAGGTGGTTTGGGTACAGTTTTTTCTTATGCAAGCCTTGCTACCCGCGAGCTGCCAAACGATACCGTGCTGGTTGAGGGGGAGACGGAAACGCTATCTAAAAACGGTAGTTTTCTGGGGAGACACATTCTCACGTCTAAGCCGGGCGTCTCGGTACATATTAATGCGTTTAATTTTCCGATTTGGGGGATGCTGGAAAAAATTGCTCCCAGTTTGATTGCCGGGGTTCCTGTGATTGTTAAACCCGCAACGCCCAGCGCTTATCTTTCAGAGGCGATGGTCAGAGATATCGTTGATGGTGGCTATTTTCCTGCAGGTGCAATCCAGATTATTTGTGGCTCGGTTGGGGATTTGCTCGAACACCTGAATGAGCAGGATGTGGTGACGTTTACTGGTTCGGCCAGTACCGGGCGAAAGCTGCGCACGCATCCCAACATTATTGAAAACTCCATTCCATTTACTATGGAAGCGGATTCTCTCAATGCCGCCATCCTGGGTAAATCGGTGTCGGAAGACGACCCTGAGTTCGACTTGTTCTTACGGGAAATCAGCAAGGAAATGACCATCAAGGCCGGTCAGAAATGTACGGCTATTCGCCGTGTGATTGTGCCGCGTGAAAAGGTTAAAGCAGTCATTGATGGTTTGTCGACAAAGCTGGATAAAATCGCGATGGGCGATGCCTCCCAGGAAGGTGTTCGCATGGGGGCGTTGATCAGTCGCGATCAGGTACGTGATGTGGCGGAACAGGTCGCCCGCCTGACTCAAGAGTGCGAAATAGTACACGGCGGCAGCGATGACTTTGAGGTCATTGGTGCAGACAAGAACAAAGGCGCGTTCTATCCAAAAACCGTGTTGTATTGCGACCGTCCGTTTGAAAAGACACTGGTGCACGAAGTTGAAGCCTTCGGTCCGGTCACTACCGTTATGCCTTACGACGAGTTGGACGACGCCATTGATATTGCCAAGCTTGGCAAGGGTAGTCTGGTCGCTTCTGTTTACAGCTACGATAACGTCGAAACCAAGAAGCTGGTTACCTCGGCGGCCGCATGGCACGGCCGTATGCTTATCCTGAATCGCGATTGCGCGAAAGAATCTACAGGTCATGGCTCGCCATTGATGCCGTTGGTCCATGGCGGTCCGGGACGCGCGGGTGGTGGTGAAGAGCTGGGCGGCTTGCGGGCTGTTAAGCACTATATGCAGCGTACAGCAATTCAGGGCTCACCTAGCTCACTAATGGCGGTCACGTCTGAATACCATCGCGGCGCCTTGGTGGAATCTGATGGGGTACATCCGTTCCGAAAATATTTTGAAGATCTCGTTATTGGCGAAACGCTGGTAACACATCGCCGTACGGTGACGGAAGCCGATATTGTTAACTTCGGTTGTGTCAGCGGTGATCATTTCTATGCCCACTTCGACGAGATTGCTGCCCAAGACTCGTTCTTTGGTAAGCGCGTCGCTCACGGATACTTTGTGCTTTCCGCCGCAGCAGGCATGTTCGTTGATCCCGGCAAGGGGCCGGTTATTGCCAACTATGGTCTGGAGAGTCTGCGCTTTATTGAGCCGGTGGGAATCGGCGACACGATCCAAGCCAAACTGACAGTGAAAAAGAAGATCAAAAAAGCAAAACGTGGTGACGAAAAAGCCAACGGTGTTGTGCAGTGGGCTATCGAAGTTGTTAATCAACATAGCGAACCCGTTGCTGTGTACGACATCATGACGCTGGTTGAGCGTCGCGACGATTGATTCGCAGATAGGGGGGAAGACGATGGACTATAAAAATATTCGATTCGTGGTTGAGGCCGATACTGCCTTCATTACGCTAAATCGTCCTGAGGCACTGAACAGTTTTACTGTGGAAATGCATTTGGAGTTTAGGGATGCGTTGACGTGTTGCGCCGATGACCAATCGATACGTTGTGTGTTGCTAACCGGCGAAGGCCGCGGCTTTTGTGCAGGACAGGATTTGAACGACCGAGCGGTCGCGCCGGGTGAGGCTTCTCCCGACCTAGGGGATTCGGTAGAGAAGTACTACAACCCCGTTGTCAGGATGATTACCAGTATGGAAAAACCGGTGATCTGTGCAGTGAATGGTGTTGCTGCGGGTGCGGGTGCCAATATCGCGTTGGCCTGCGACATCGTGATTGCCGCGCGATCTGCTAGCTTCATCGAGTCGTTCTGCAAGCTGGGTTTGATCCCGGATTCCGGTGGTACCTGGCATTTACCACGTCTTCTAGGTATGGCGCGCGCCAAAGCGGTGGCGATGCTCGGCCCAAAAATTTCGGCAGAGCAGGCAAAAGAGTGGGGCATGATTTGGGACGTTATTGATGACGACCAACTCGTTGAGCAGTCTCGTGAGATGGCGACCACTCTTGCTACACAGCCGACGAAGGGCTTTGCCTTTACTAAGCAAGCCTTGTATGCGTCGGCCACAAATACACTGGATGAGCAGCTCGAGTTGGAAAAAGAGTTGATGCGCGCAGCGGGACAAACACAAGACTACAAGGCAGGGGTCGATGCGTTTATGAATAAGCGCACCCCTGAATTTGTCGGTCGCTAGTTTTTAGAATGCGAGTTTTGCTCGCGCTGCGTCAATAAGACAAGAAGATGAACGGAGATAATCAATGGAGCCGCTAGTCGCTTATATCTGCGATGCTCAGCGCACGGCGATCGGTCGATATGCCGGTACGCTTGCCGAGGTTCGCGCCGATGATTTGGGCGCCGTGCCTATGAAGGCACTTATGGAACGAAATCCCTCTGTCGACTGGGAAAAAGTCGACGATGTATTTTACGGCTGCGCAAACCAGGCTGGTGAGGACAATCGCAACGTTGCGCGAATGAGTGCCCTGCTGGCGGGACTGCCTGCGAGTGTGCCGGGTATGACGATAAACCGGCTTTGTGGATCGGGGCTTGATGCCGTTGGAACGGCAGCGCGCGCTATTCGTGCCGGTGAAATTAATCTGGCGATTGCCGGGGGAGTTGAATCCATGTCCCGCGCGCCATTTGTTATGCCGAAAGCCGGATCGGCATTTGATCGTCGAGCGGAAGTCTACGACACCACCATTGGTTGGCGTTTTGTTAACAAGTCCATTAAAGCGCAGTACGGCATAGACTCCATGCCTGAGACCGCAGAAAACGTGGCCGCCACGTTTAATATCAGTCGAGAGGACCAGGACGCATTTGCAGTACGCTCCCACGCCAAAGCCCATGCAGCGCAAACCTCGGGTCGTTTCGACATTGAAGTGACGCCAGTCACTATTCCAAAGCGTAAGAGTGATCCTGTGGTTTTTGACAAGGATGAGCATATCCGCCCCGGGACAACCTACGAGAAATTATCAGAATTGCCGACCCCGTTTCGGGAGAGTGGCAGTGTGACCGCTGGTAATGCGTCTGGTGTTAACGATGGCGCTTGCGCGCTGTTGATCGCCTCCACTGATGGAGTAAAGCAGCATGGTCTGCAGCCAAAAGCCAAGATCTTGGGTATGGCTTCCAGTGGTCTTGAACCCGCGATAATGGGGTTTGGCCCTTATGAAGCTTCGAAGAAGGTACTGGAGCTGGTGGGCCTGAGTATCAATGATATGGACGTGATCGAGTTGAATGAGGCTTTTGCGTCCCAGGGGCTTGCGGTTATCCGGGCCCTCGGGTTGAAGGACGACGATCCGCGTATTAATCCCAATGGCGGAGCCATCGCGCTCGGCCATCCTCTCGGGATGAGCGGCGCACGGTTGGTGACTACCGCCATGTATGAATTGATTGAAAAAAAGCAGCGTTATGCGCTGTGCACTATGTGTATCGGGGTAGGCCAGGGCATTGCGCTGGTTATTGAACGTGTTTCTGACTAAGAGGAATGAGCCATGAGTTTATCAACGAATGAAATGAATCGTTCTGCCGATGAAAAGACGCCGGAAGCCGAATTTCAACGCCGCATAGATAACGAAGAAAAAATCGAGCCTAAAGACTGGATGCCGCAGGCATACCGCAAAAATCTGATTCGCCAGATCTCACAGCACGCACACTCGGAAGTGATTGGCATGCAGCCCGAGGGTAACTGGATTACCCGTGCGCCAAGTTTGCATCGGAAAGCGGTATTGCTGGCCAAGGTTCAGGATGAAGCCGGTCATGGCCTGTATCTGTATAGCGCTGCTGAAACCCTGGGTATTTCAAGGGAAGAGCTGATTGATGCACTGCATACCGGGGCTGCCAAGTATGCCTCTATTTTTAACTATCCGTCGTTATCTTGGGCAGATATGGGCGCAATTGGCTGGCTGGTTGATGGTGCTGCCATCGTAAATCAGGTTTCGCTGCAACGGACCTCCTATGGTCCCTACGCCCGAGGCATGGTGCGTATCTGTAAAGAGGAAAGTTTCCATCAGCGTCAGGGCTACCACATTCTGATGACCCTGATGGAGGGCGACGAGCGTCAGCGCAAGATGGCTCAGGATTCGGTGAATCGCTTCTGGTGGCCATCGCTGATGATGTTCGGCCCCCACGATTCGGATTCCCAGCACTCTGGTCAGTCTATGACTTGGAAAATTAAACGGCAGTCCAACGACGAGTTGCGTCAGAAGTTTGTAGATCAAAGTGTAGAGCAAGCAGAAGCGATTGGCTTGACGCTGCCAGACCCGGATCTGCGCTGGAATGAGGAGCGTGGGCATTACGATTTCGGCGAAATCGACTGGGAGGAGTTTTATTCAGTCATCGCCGGAAACGGACACTGTAACCGCGACCGTGTTGCACATCATCGCCGCGCCCATGACGAGGGCGCTTGGGTTCGCGAAGCGCTCGATGCCTACGAAAGTAAAAGATCTGCAGCCCGCACTGCTTGAGGAATAGAAACCATGTCTCAATCCAATATGAAGTTGTATGAAGTGTTCGTTCGCGGCCGTCGCGGTCTCGATCACAAGCATGTCGGTAGTCTGCACGCTGAAGATGCCGAGCAGGCCTTGGAATACGCGCGTGATGTCTATACCCGTCGCGGGGAAGGTATCAGCATCTGGGTGGTTAATTCGTCGGACATTTGTGCTTCTCAGGAAAGCGACTGCGATAGCTTTTATGACCCGCTGGATGACAAGCCATATCGCCATGCGACGCATTACCAGCTTCCCGATAAAGTTAACAATATGTGAGCCCGCGTATGACTACTGATAACCAACAAGATCTTGCGGCTTATGCCATCCGGCTTGGCGATGACTCCGTTATTCACGGCCATCGTCTGAGCGAGTGGTGCAGTAACGGCCCTTTCCTCGAGGAAGATCTGGCTATGACCAATGTGGCTCTGGACTATATCGGTCGCGCACGTAACTTCCTGACCTACGCGGCAGAATTGACGGGTGAAGGTGTTACTGAAGACACACTGGCTTACGACCGAGACTGTCTGGACTACACCAACCTGCTGATCTATGAATTACCGCGAGGCGACTTCGCCTTCACCACCGCAAGACAGTATTTGCTGGATGAATTCGAACTGCTGTTCCTGACGGCACTGACGCAGTCCGCTGATGAAACACTAGCGGCAATTGCCGAAAAGTCACTGAAAGAAACTCTCTACCACCTGCGTCGTAGCAAAGAATGGATGTTGCGCCTGGGGAATGGAACTGAGGAGAGCAGGGCGCGGCTGCAAACTGCGCTGGAACAGTTGATTGGCTACACGCCCGAACTGTTTGAAATGGACGCGCTGGAAAAGGAGCTGGCTGAGAAGGGTGTTGCTGTAGACAGAGCGAGTCTTGAACAGGGTTGGCGTTCAGCCTGTGATGCCACCTTTGCCGAGGCCGGCGTGACCTTACCGGATGTGGCCTGGCGCGTAAAAGGCGGGCGTACAGGTTTTCACACGGAGCACTTGGGACACCTCTTGTCGGAAATGCAGTTTGTTCAGCGTGCGTACCCGGGTTGTACCTGGTAACTGACGAGGATCCGGTTTGTGAGTGAAAACAACCTTATCCCGATTCTGCCGCAGGAAGAGTTTGAGCGCCGTGAGCGTCGACATTCTTCAGTAGTGCCGGAGATATGGAACCTGCTCGACAGTGTCAAGGATCCCGAGGTGCCGGTAATCAGTATCTGGGAGCTGGGCGTGCTTCAGGATGTGCTGGTAACAGACGGAGCGGTAACCGTATCCATCACGCCGACGTATTCCGGATGCCCTGCCATTAACGCTATGGCGGAGGATATTGAGCTCTGCCTGAAAAATGCAGGCTATGAACGGGTTGAGGTCTTGCGTCAACTTCACCCGGCCTGGTCGACCAGCTGGATGTCTGTTGAGGCAAAGCGAAAGCTGGCGGATTACGGTATAGCGCCGTCGCAAAAAGATGATGAAGGTATTGCTTGTCCGCACTGTGGTTCCTTCGATATCAAACTGGTAAGCCACTTTGGCTCCACCGCGTGTAAGGCACTCTATCAGTGCCGAAGCTGTAGTGAGCCGTTTGACTATTTTAAGAATCTGTAACGATTAAGATAAGAGAGAATCGGGATAATGAGTACGAGAGGATTCCAGCCGCTGACCATTTCCAGTGTGCAGAAAGAAACGGATTCGGCCGTTGTGATTGGCTTTAATGTCGAAGCGCAACAAGCTGAACTGTACAAATATCGGCCGGGCCAGTACCTCACCCTGCGGGCCAATATCGACGGTGAGTCGGTACAACGTTCCTATTCGATCTGCTCTGGTATCAACGATGCTGCCATGACGATCGCGGTAAAACGTGTCGAGGGTGGTAAGTTCTCTAATTTTGCGAATGACGCTCTAGTCGCAGGAGCACAGATTGAGGTTATGCCGCCACAGGGCAACTTCTGCGCTGATATCAGTCAGGGGAATAGGAAGAACTATCTGTTTATTGCGTCCGGTAGTGGTATTACTCCGATTCTATCCAATATCAAGTCGATCCTAGATGTTGAGAGCAATAGCCGGTTAACACTGATCTACGGCAACAAGCGCACGACGTCGATCATGTTTCGCGACGCACTCAGCTTTCTTAAAAACCAGTATCTGACGCGTTTTCAGTGGATCAATATTCTCAGCCGTGAAGACCAGGGCGTCGATCTTCTCAACGGACGTATCGATAACGCCAAAGGGCGCGCTCTCGGTACACAGTTAATCGACTTGAAATCCTATGATGAGTATTACATTTGTGGCCCTGAGTCGATGATCTCTGAGGTATCAAGGGGCCTGCGTGGACTGGGTATTGAAGAGAACAGTATACGCTATGAGCTATTTGGGGCCTCTGCCGACGATGCCAGTGCCGTAATTGAGAAACACCATGCTCGCGCTAACGCTTACGCTGGAAAGACCAGCGAGGTCACGGTTATTTTTGATGGTCGTGGAAGTTCCTTCGATCTCGCCGCCGATGGCGAAAATATCCTAGATGCCGGCATGAGTCACGGTATGGATCTACCGTATAGCTGTAAAGGCGGCGTTTGCTCTACCTGCAAGGCTCTGTTGGTTGAAGGCGAGGTGGATCAGGATATTACTCATGGCCTCGAAGAAAGTGATCTTAAACGTGGCTATATACTGACTTGTCAGGCGCACCCGATTTCCGAGAAGGTCGTCGTCAACTTTGATGAGAAGTAAGTCGATCACCAAAATAGCGGCTAGGTGGGAGAACTATTCATGGCAGTAGAAAGCCTCACTGCTCAGGAGCTCGCGGAGCGCTGTGCGGAGGTCTTGATGCAAAGAGATGACGCCAGCCGCCACCTGCAGATGAATGTCGAATCGGTGTCGCCCGGCACCGCTACAATCACGATGTCAGTGCAGGATTACATGATCCAGGGACATGGCAGTTGTCACGGTGGATACATTTTTTCGCTTGCGGATACCGCATTTGCCTTTGCATGCAACACATACAATAAAGTGACTGTAGCGCAGGGATGTAGTATCGAATATGTTAAACCCGGTAAGCTTGGCGATACCTTGAGGGCAAGTTGCTGTGAAGTCTCCCGTGGCCGTCGAACCGGGGTCTATGATGTCTGCGTGGAAAATCAAGAGGGACTGATTATCGCAGTGATGCGAGGTAAGTCTTATCAGCTTGGGACGGCGTTGCTGTCCTGAAAGTCTTCTATAAAGGGTAGGCTCAAAGCCTTCCAGACAGGGTTTTGGACGGAGTTTCCCCAAATGATTCACAGTAGAGTTTGCTGAAATTGCCGAAATGAAAAAAGCCGCAACTCATGGCGATATCTGAAACTTTGACCCGAATATTCTGGTTTCTAGAAAAAACCAGCAGTTCCCGCGCCCGACGCAAACGCCATTTACGTAGGTACAGCATAGGGGTGGTGTGCTCGTACTGTTCGAAGCCTTTCTGTAGACTTCTTGCACTTACACCAACTGCGTTAGCGATATCCAACACTGTCAGCTTGCGGGTGTAATTTTCTTCAATAAATTCTTTGGCCCTGATGACCACCCGAGGTCTAACCCCGTACTTAGCGTTGAGGATTGCTTCGCTATAACTGTTTCCTTGTGAGAGTAGAGATAACGCAAGCACTTGTTCAATTTTTTCGAACAGTTCGGGATTTTTCGCCATGTCATTTGCGTAGGGGTTGTTAATCAGAAAATTTCCCAGTGCTTCCGAAAATTCAGACAGTGAGGCGAGTCCGGTTGTTGATGAGTTGAATTCAACCGCGTTTTTAGCTTCTATGCCATAACTCTGATAAAGTGTTTCATCGAGCAGTCGTCGGTTAACTTTGTATATCAGGTTACTACAGTCCTCAGACCAACGCATATCGATGTGTTTGTCGGCATCGAGGATGATCGGTTTGCTTGGGGAGGCAACTCCTTCGATGAAGTTTTGTTTTACATTGAAATGGCCACTACTTGGCAGCATGACCAGATAAAAATCTTTAAACGGCTCGGAGTCTATTTGGATTTCAGCATTGTAGAGTAGGCGGCTCAGGGAAGTGTCGCGAACGTCGCGGTGTTTCATCTGTGCGCGTAGTTGGTCTCTGGGGTGGCATAGCTTCAGATCATGGGGCTGGTACAACGCGCTGACTCGCTCACAAGCATCGTCAGGATCGGAGCTGTTTTCGAAGACCGATTGTAAAACCTCGTCAATATTATTATTCATCATAGTCGACTTGCATACGTCGCTACCAGAATCCTGATACTACACCCCGCCGCAAGTTATTGTCTAGAAACGGCGGGCGTATGTATCAATCGATCTGTTTTTCTGCTTCACCGATATACATATAACCGGTGATTTTCGGAAAGCTCTCCATATAGCAGTTATCGAGCTCGGTAATGGTGAATCCACTTGACGAAATCATTTCGCTGATCGATCGGTTCAGATGACAGCCGCCGGCTAGTTTCTTCCACATTGGTGTAATCCTGTGTTGCCATTTTGAGACCGGTTCATGACACGAATGGCCATGTTCACAAAACAGCAGTTTCCCTTCGTGTTTAAGCACACGATGCATTTGTTCAAGGGCGCTTTGCCAGTCGGATATAGTGCAAAGGGTATAGGTCAGCAATACTGTATCGACGCTCTCGTCGTCGAGTGGAATTTTCTCCCCTGGCAGATCCAGCCATTTTACTTCGACTGGTGACTTGGCCAAGTTGGGCAGGGCTTTTTTGCGCATTCCCTCTGCTGGTTCAAGTCCCCAGACGAAATCAACGATATCAGGGTTGTAAAGCGGCAAATTGATGCCACTACCCATACCGACTTCGAGAACCACTCCGCGTGCACGTGGTACAACACGTTCACGTTGGCTCATCACTGCCCCGTGGCTACAGAGGGTATCTAGAATATGAGGAAGGATTTTATTATCGTAAAAACTCATCTGGAACCTCGGGAAACGCTGTTATTATTTACTGACGAGGGACAACGTTCACTATTGGATTAACGATACGGCCGGCTGGTATCGCCAACCTCGTGTGCATAGCGAATTCGATCAAGAATAAACTGGCGAATATTTTCCGCATCCCCGGCATCCAGTTCAGATTTGAATGACACCATGCCGCGGCTTTCGAGTATGCCGCCTAGAACTACCGAAGCCCAGGCTTCTTCCGATTGGGTAATGCCTGAAAAGCGAAGGTCCGGCACAACTCCACCACCTACACCACCACCTCCGTGGCAGACGACGCAGTAGCGGTCGTATGTCTCAAAACCCTTGTGTGCGGCATCTTTGTCGATCTGTGTTGTGACTGGAGCCATCTGTAGGGCCACGCGATCATCGACAGGTAACTTTGCACTAGCACCGAGTTTGAAGACAAGTAGTCGACTGATGTTACGTGGATATTGCTGAGCGGCATCCTTTGTCAGCTCACCAGTCATCAATGGCATAATACCACCCCAGCCAGCATTGACCGCAATATATTGTTCGCCATCAATTTTGTATGTCACCGGTGGTGCCACGACGCCGGTTTGCGCATTGAAACGCCACAACCTTTCACCATTGTCGGCGCGGTAGGCGTTTACGTAACCAGTCGCCGATCCCTGAAAAATGATTTCACCCGCAGTGGCTAGCACACCGCCGTTCCAGACGCCGGGATATCCGACCTTCCATAAATCCTTTCCAGTTCTTAGGTCTCTTGCGAGTAGTGCCCCGCTGGTTGCATCTTTAACTGCCTGGATAACTTTTGGGTCATCGGGCAGGTTCGCAGCCTTTGTGTCGACACCGAGGTTTACTGCCAGTTTTGACGGTGTTTGTTCATCTTCAGCAAGGTAGGGAAATGCTGATGTTTGGGTGGGGATATAGATGACATTGTTGTTGGGGTTAAAGGCCATCGGGTGCCAATTGTGTCCTCCCATCCATGACGGCATGACCAGAGCCGGCTTCCCAGTCTTCCAATATTCGGCTTCCGGATTTACTACCGGTCGGCCGGTTGTCATATCGACATGCGAGGCCCAGGTGACGTCTACAAAGGGTTTAGCTGATAGCAACTTGCCGTTAATGCGGTCGAGGATGTAAAGAAAGCCGTTCTTTGGAGCCTGGATGGCGACTTTACGCATCGTGCCATCGAATTCCATATCAGCAAGGACGATCGGTTGCGTTGCGGTGTAGTCCCAAGCTTCCCCTGGTGTAGTCTGATAGTGCCAATTGTAGTTGCCGGTGTCGGCGTTCACCGACACGATAGAGGAAAGGAATAGATTATCGCCGCCGCCAGGTGAGCGAATATTCGGATTCCAGGGAGACCCATTGCCGACACCGAAGATAATACTGTTGGTGTCAGGGTCGTAAACGATGCTGTCCCAGACTGTACCACCTTTCTCCAGATCGCTGCCCTGTGCCGACCAGGTTTTGGCCATCAACGCCTCTGGCTCAACGCCAGAATCTAAGTTTTTGGAGCTGGGGACGGTATAAAAGCGCCACACAAGTTTACCGCTATTTATATCATAGGCTGAGATATAGCCTCGAACCCCGTATTCTGCTCCGCCATTACCGATATAAACTTTTCCCCTGGCCACGCGAGGAGCACCAGTGATTGTGTAGTTGAGTGTGTTTTTGAAGGTGCGGGTTTCCCATAATGGAATACCAGATTTGGCATCCAGGGCGATCAGGCGGCCATCGAGGGTAGCCTGAATAACGCGGCCTTTGTCGTAGGCCAGGCCGCGGGTGACTGAATCGCAGCAGCCTTTAATTCCTTGTTTTTTCGGAACCTTCGGGTCGTACTGCCAGAGTATTTCACCGGTTTTGGCATTCAATGCATGAACATGGTTCCATGCTGAGGTCGTATACATCACTCCATTGATAATCAGAGGCGTTGCTTCCTGGCCGCGATTTTCAGGAAGGTCGATATACCAGGCAAGCCCAAGTTCAGAGATATTTTTAGCGTTGATATCGGTAAGTTCAGAAAAGCGTTGTTCGTAGCGGTTGTTCCCGTGCATCGGCCAGTCGGTATTCGCTGTGCTCTTCTGCGGTGTGGCGTCTATGCCATTGCTAATATATTTGTTGAACCCGTTCGAGCAGGCACTCAGGGTTAAAACCGCCGCAGCGGTTAGGAGTGGAAAAAGTGATATTCCAAGTTTATTGTTTTTCATTGTAATGATCTTTCATTCAAGTAGTTCAAAGTCGGTTTTGGGGCAGCTGCATTCAAAGCATGTCCAGTCGTCCGGTATGTCCTCCCATTTTGTGCCTGGGGGGATTCCGTCCTCAGGAAGACCAAGTGCTTCGTCATAAATAAACCCACACACGATGCATTCGTATTTGGCCATTCTTCATTGGTCCTCGACTTTTTCGAAATCTATTTTGTCTCTAACAGAGCAGTCGGGGCAGGACCAGTCGTCGGGAACCACTTGCCATTGAGTACCCGCAGGAAAGCCTTCGAATTCATCGCCTTTATCTTCGTCATATGTATAGCCACAACCGGGGCAGCGATAACTAGCCATTAGGATGCTCTCCCATATTTCGCAATGAGTGCATCGCGGTGTTTGGGGTCGAGGTTAGCTTTGAGAATGTCTCCGCCATAGACCTCGAGTACTTTTGGATCCATGACTTTGCGCCAGATCGGTGTGAAGTAAGCCATGGTGAAACAGCCAGCGTAACCAGTGGGAAGTTCGGGGGCGTCGTCGCTGCGCAATACCTGGTAACGGCGGGTTGGTCGGGAGTGGTGGTCTGAGTGGCGCTGGAGGTGATAGGTTACGAGGTTGGAAACTCGAAAATCAGCGTTCCATGAGTGCTCAGGGCGTGTGCGCTCAAAGCGACCGTCTTCTTGTTTCTGGCGCAGTAGACCGTAGTGTTCGATATAGTTGGACGTGGATAGAAACTGCCAGCCCCACAAAGTTGATATGACCATAAAAGGAATAACAACAGTGCCCCATAGTGTCAGTGCAGCTCCATAGAGAACAAAGGTAATCGCGAATGACTGTAGGATCTGGTTTTCGGCACTGATTACGGATTTACCCTTTCGCTCGAGTCGTACCTTTTCATCATGAAAGGCTCTGACAAAAGCACCAGGAATTTCTCGAAGAACAAAGCGGTACAATGACTCTCCCATCCTTGCAGATGCGGGATCATCAGGGGTAGCGACATCTTTGTGGTGGCCGCGATTGTGTTCAGCAGAGAAATGCCCGTAAGCGGGTACTGCCAGAACCCATTTGGCTAGGTTCTTTTCCAGGCGATTGTTCTTGTGTCCCAACTCATGTCCAACTACCAGTGCCAGTCCATTGGTCAAGGCAACACCGATCGTCATACCAAGGTAGTCGGATACGGAGACAGCTTGGGTTGACACCCACCAAGCACCATACATCCAAGTTACAAAAAACAGGGGGACCGACAGGAAAACCAACCATTTGTAGTAGTTGTCATTCTCTAGCTCGTCGGCACGCTGTGCACTATAGTTTTTGTCGTCTCTACCAAACAAAAAGTCACCTAGAGGGACAAATAAATACCATAGAATCGGTGTAAACCAGGCATAGATGGCGTTTCCGGTGGTTTTATAAAATTCGATTCCAACAATGGGGGAGATCGCAATAAAAAGCGGAAGCCACCAAAAGTATCGTTTTTTGTCTCGGGTAGCCAAATTTCGTGTTTTTTGGCGATTCATTACTTCACTCATTTATACCACCTTTTTATTGGTAACTTGGGTTTCGAGTCGGCCGTTAAGCCGTTACTGGTAAATGATATTAATGAGAAGGAAAGGGGGCTATCAGTTTTGCGAAGGTAATGTCAGGATTGCGAATATTTGTTGTTTCGCCATGGAATTTTATCTATGCGCGGTTGGATATATTTCGGTATTTGGGCAAGGGTTTGGTGCGCGTGGATTATTCTTTGTCATGCGGTGATAGAGTTTGTGTTTCATCGTTTTTGTTGCTTAGGCTGTTTTTGAAGCCCGCTATTGCGCCACCAAGATCAGAGCCAATGTTTCTCAGTCTTTTTGTACCAAATAGCATGGCTACAATAGTCAGTATGATAAGAAGCTGCCAAATACTAATTCCACTTAGTCCCATTTCAGTCTCCCAGGTTGAGGTGATGGAGAAGTGACAAACAGGCACTTCTCCATTCGGTTAATGTTTCAGCTATGTGAGTTACTTTACTGATTAGGCAGTAAATCCATTGGTAGTCCAATTAAGCTCAGCTCCTGGCCGGGAAGCAAAAAGCTTACATCGAGTAACGACGAAGGCGCTGTTGTGACAAGCTGGTCTATTGCCAGAAGGTCCGCCGGTGGGTTGAGGAGCAGCGGTAGCACGATTTGTGTGCCAATGGGTACGAGTTCGCCAACGAGCGGACCGACTAATGGTAAGTCGTTGGATAGAGGAATTAATGATCCAAGCAGTTGGCTATTCAATGCTGCTCCTTGCTGAAGGATTGCATCCAGTCCAGGAGCTGCAGGAATCACTGCAGTGATGTCGTTCAGGGTTGTGATCAAAGCGGATATTTGGGTGTGGCCAATATTCGCACTTAGAAGCAAAGTAAGGCCAAGGCCGTAAGCCTTAATTTTTTTTATAGTCATAACTTCTCCCTATGTTCATTACAAATTTTGCATATAAAGCAGCCTCTTGCGGGGCGCGTTTATCGAATCAATCGCGCATCAAAGCTGGCGCGCCCATATATGTAACACATTAATAAAGTTGCAACAAATTAATGTATCAAGAGTTTGAGTCGGAATTGATTCTGACGGTTGACATTTCTAAAAATGTAACTATATTTGTTACTTATTGAATGATTGAGGTGATCACTTGAACAACACACGATTTTCTGTGGCTGTGCATGTTCTGTCGGTGTTATGTGTCAGCGATGGAGAGCCCGTCACATCGTCAGTGCTCGCCGCCAGTGTTGGCACTAACCCGGTGGTCATTCGCAAGCTGTTGGTGATGTTGTCGAAAGCGTCACTGGTTTCCGTTGACAGGGGAAAAGCCGGTGGGGCGAGACTGGCGCGTCCGGCGAGTGAAATAAGTCTGGCTGATGTGCTTGACGCCGTTGTCACTTCTAATGAAATGACAAAAATGCACAGCAATCCTAACCCGGCTTGCCCTGTCGGTAAGAGTATTGCGAGCGTGTTGGACGCCATTTTTTCGGATGGCTTTGAGGCCTACCGTTCGGTGATGAAGCAACACTCTATAGCGAGTTTGGCTGTTTCAATTTCAAAGCAGGGAGGTTAAAGGGAAAAAAATTTACCTATAAATGTAACATTTAAAGATACATATATTGTGTCGTGAACTACCTATCGGAATAGAGGAGTGGGTGATATGAGAACTCATAGGGAAACGTTGATCGTTAACTTGCTGAAGTCCATTGAGAGCAAGGATGTTGAGGGTTTTTCGGCTATCAGTCAGAGCCAGTACAGGCAACATAACCTACATGTAGCTGACGGAAGACAGGGCTTTTTGGATTTTGTTTTTTCGATGCCTGACGGTATGCCCAAAGTCAGCACCAGGCGTGTATTCGAGGATGGGGAGTACGTGGTCGCCCATAGCGAGTTAGTGGCGGATCAGACTCTGGCCGTCTTCGATATTTTTAAGTTTGATGGAGAGCGCATTGTCGAGCATTGGGATGCTGCTCAGCCGATGTTGGAGCCGAATCCGAGCGGTAGAACGTTGCTTGATGGTCAGGAATATATTGGCGATGCGGGTGTGTCCCTCGCTGATAGCAAAAAAGTGGCAAGAGCATTTGTAGAAAATGTACTAATGAGCGGGAATCTGTCAGTTGCTGAGGAATATGTCGGGTCAGAGTACCTTCAGCATCACCCGCTGGTAAGAGATGGTTTGGATGGGCTTCGTGAGGCCTTTGCTGATTGGATGTCTTCGGGGGTGGAGGTCTGTTACGAAAATATCCATTTTGTCCGTAAGCGGTCTATAAACCCCACCTAAAATTGCTGCCGGGACTTCGC
>CETN01160362.1_pt1 | contig 26222 bp, 26 predicted proteins | sample 531301 | NCBI WGS metagenome assembly CETN01 (sample SAMEA2622656, study PRJEB7988) | marine metagenome | isolation source: saline water (ENVO:00002010), including
CCATCTTTTCCTCGATGTAAATGAACACCTGTTAAACCTAATTTTTTGCCTTCTTCCATTGCCTTCTTGGCTGTAGGATGTCCGTGAGCCATTGGATCTTCAGCGGCTCTCATTTTCATTTTTTCATCCTTTTTAGGCATGTCCATAGCTTTCATTTTTTCATCCTCTTCAGTCTTAGGCTTATCCATGGCTTTCATTTTTTTATCTTTATTTTCCATATCCATAGCCTTTAAACTTTCTTCAAGTCTTTTGTCTAATTCAGGATAAGGTCTACCAATGCTAGCCTTAGTTTCTTTTTTCTTACCGTAATGATGAGCTTTGTTCTCCTCTTTCATCTTTTTAAGAATAGCTTTCTGTAAAGCAGGAGGAAGTTTTTTCTGTTTTTCTGTAAGTTCACCATTTGAATTTTCCATCAACATTGGTCTATCCTTGTCATACTGAACAGCACATGCTTTCATTGTATTATCCATATTCATATCTTTTGTGTCTACCATTTCTGCATCATTCATAACGCAGTGGCTCATATAAGATTTGAATACTTTACCTTCTTCTTCGTCCATTTTTTTATCTTTGGACATTTTTTTATCTCTAGCTTCGCTCATTTTAGTTTGTGGTGTGTTGTATATAAAAAATAAATCTTTATCATTCCATGGGCCTTTACCGTCCAGGAATTCATTACCAACGCTCAAAGAGGCTTTTTTAGATGCTTTTTCAAATTGAGATATGCAAACAGCAACTCTTTGATCGTTACCCTTAAACTCTCCTTTTGTAGACAAATCAGCAACGCATCTGGTTATAAAATCAGAGCGTTTTTCCTTATCATTTGGAGATGGGAGTGGCATATATACAATAATTACACCTTTTTGCCAAAAATAGGCTCTGTAATTAGATTAAATAAGAATTTTTTATTATCTAAGAAAATGTCTAAATTTTTAAATTTTGACAAACAGTTGTTAAACTCATTAGAGATATCTATTATTACGTCCAATCTAGTGGATTGAAACATGTAAACCTCTCTTAAATAAGAAAACAAAAGCTCTAAAAGCTTTTTTTTAGTTTGCATGATATAAAGCTTATCGTAAAAAGGTTGATCATGTACTATGTTGTAATAACGATAAAATTTATCTAAGATTTCTTCTTCTAATTCTTTTTTAACGCCAAAGCTTAAAAATATGTCTACTAGATCTAATAATGGATGGTATAAACATGTATTTTCAAGGCAATTGAAATAAAAAAGATTCTTTGAAAAGTAAATAGTGTCTAAGGACAAAGATGAAATACAAGTTATTTCCTTATCTAATTTTGGAATATTACTCAGTAGATCTTTTGATATTTGTTTTTGTATTGAAATTATTTTATTATAATTAGAATTTGTCTTTATAGAATTTTTAGCTGTCTCAGAAAATGTTTTTTCTATATTTGAGTAATTTACAAAATTCGAGAGTACTGTTTTATATTTTATCTTAGATGGTTTTGTTTGACAGAAAAATTTATAACAGTCTAGAAAAGATTCTAAGTTATCTAAAAGAAGACCTCTGCCTAAATTTCTTATAGAAAAACAATTTGGAAATTGGAAAAGTAAACATGTTATTTCTTTATCCAAATTAACTTTACCATAATATTTAACAATTCCAGATGCTATACCCTGGGTTTTTTGTAAAATAAAATTTTCTCTTTCTAAGATTTTTGAATCACTATCAAATGAAATTTTAAGATAAAAAACCTTTTTACATTTTGTAATTAATTTATAGCAATCATAATTTTGATCATTGCTTTCGTGGTAAAAATTTAGAATATCTAAGTCTATATTTATTTTAGTTAATAGAAATCTAATGAATGTTTTTATAGAGTCCCAGTCTTCAGAAGAATTTATTATGTAAGTTCGGTTATTTAATAAATGAAAGTCCACTTTTAAACACAAGTTATAGTTTTATTTATAACTTTGATTTCTACTTTTTCAACATTTCTATTTTTAACTATATAATGAGACAAAGGAACTTGAATTAGTCTTTTAACTAAATTTTTAATATCTCTAGCATGTGTTTTTTGATATTTTAATTCATTAAAAATACATTTTTTTATTCTAGGGGAATATTTGAGTATAATATTCTTACTAGCAAGTCTTTCTTTTACTAGCATTAACTCAGTAGAAATTATTTTTAACAAGTCATTTGGCTTCAAATCTTGAAACACAAGAGTTTCATCAATCCTAGATATCAATTCAGGTCTAAGATATTTGTGTAAAGCTTTTTTATATAAATCTTCAACATTTTCCTGCTCTTGTACAAATCCCATGCTTCTTTTGCTTTTTTCTTTGAAGCCTATATTTGAAGTCATGACTATAATTGTATTACTAAAATCTATATGTCTATTTAAATTATCAGTGCAGTAACCCTCATCAAGTATATGCAATAGTAGATCTAAGATTTTACTTTCGCATTTTTCGATTTCATCAAAAAGTATTACTGAATTTGGGTTATTTCTAACGTACTCTGTCAATAATCCGCCTTCTTCATAACCAATATATCCAGCATTCGCTCCAATAAGCTTAGCCACACCAGTTTTATCTTGATACTCACTCATGTTTAATTGAATGAATGATTTAGGATTACCAAAGTAATACTTAGATATTTTCTTTGCCGTATGAGTTTTACCCACACCTGTGCTGCCAACTAATAAAAAATTACATAAAGGTTTATTTTTATCGTTTAAGCCAACTTTAGCGCAAGATAGGGCATTATAAATTTTCTTTAAATTTTCATCATGGCCGAAAATCTCAGATTTCATATTTTTTAGAAAAGAAGAAAACATTTTTGATTTTTTAGCTATAATTTTATGAGAAACACCAGTTTTTTCACTTATAACTTGGACTATATCCTTATATTTTACTCTTTTTTTCCTGCCTTTATTATCAAAGCTTTTAGCCATTGTTTTTATGTAATCTTTCAAGATTTCAGTAAAAGCTTCTTCGTCTATATCTTTTTCAGATTCTGCTTTTTTCAATAATTCAGAAAAATGCCTCCTGGCTTTTGCAACCTCATTAGATTCTTTCCTGTATTGTATTTTTGTTTTAGCTCCGACTTGATCGATTACATCAAAAGCTTTATCGGGAAAATTTTTATTACTTAAAAACGACTCACACAAGTTTAAGATATTATCAATATCTTCTTCTTCATACTTAACGCCGTGAAAGTCTTCGTAATAAGGTAAAGCATTAGTGATTATATTTTTAGTTTCTGCTTTTGAAGGCTCTTCAACTTTGATTTGTTCAAACCTTCTCTTCATTGCTGAGTCTTTTTCAAAAAACTTTTTATATTCTTTAGGTGTTGTAGCACCTATACATTTTATTAAACCTCTGGCTAGAGCTGGCTTCAGCATGCTTGATGCATCTATTGCGCCTTCTGAGTTTCCAGCACCTATGATTGTATGTATTTCATCAAAAAACAGTATGAGATGATCTTCATTTTCTACTTCTTTTAGTAGCGCTTTAAATCTACTTTCAAACTCTCCTCTATATTTAGTGCCAGCTATCATTGAGCTAATGTCCACAGAAAATATTTGTGTTAAAGACATGTGTTGAGGTACTTGTTGATTAACTATTTTTTGAGCCAAACCCTCAATTATAGCAGTTTTACCTACACCAGCTTCACCGACTAAAATAGAATTGCTTTTATTTTTTTTTGATAAAATTTCAATAAGTTCATTTATTTCACAATCTCTACCTGAAATTACAGGATTTTTTTTACTTAGAAACTCATGATTTAAATTAATACAATATTTATCTAAAGACCCGCTTGATCCAGCAGATTTATGCTCTTTAATTCTCTTAGTTTTTTTTGTTTTTCCCTCTATATGTAAAATATTTTTAACTTGATCTCCTGATGGTATGCTTGTTTCTAAAACATGAGATTCAATTATATCTTTTACATATTGCAGGTCTGTTCCATTTTTAATCAAAAATTCTACAAAAGAACCGCTCATGTCTATTATGACATATAAAATGTGTTCAACTCCTATAAAATAACTGTCAAAGTTATCAGAAAACTCTTTAGCAAAAAATATTACTTCGTTTATTTCATCGTCCCAGCCCTGCTTTTTATTATTAAATAAGTCTGGACTGCTTTTACAAAAATCTTCGAATTTTTTCAAAAACTTTTTGTTATTAAAATCTACATTGTAGGATTTTAACTTCATTGCACAACTATCAGATAAGTTTGTTATGCAAGCGTAAGTTAAATGAGAAACGTTTACAAGTGTGTGATTTTTAGATTCAGCAAAAGATTTTGCATCTTTTATACACTTTTTAGCTTTTGGAGTAAGATTATAATCTGTTAAACCCATCATAATTATTTACACTACTTTATGTCAGAAAGCTTCATATAGATTTTATCTTTTAGAGGAATTATCTTATCTATAAAGACGACATCATCAGAAACTGTACCATGTATTATTACTATGTCTGTCTTTTTTGGTAATTTTTTACCAGAATTCATATAATTTGTTAATCTTTGTTCTCTACCTGAATCCAGGAATAATCCATTAATAGTACCACTTTCATCTTGTAATTGTAGTCTAGCATATTTATTACCATTTTTACTAGTTCTTTTTATTATATCTATAAGAACACCAACAAACTTCACATTTGAAATATCAGGCATGAAATTATCTCTGTCATCTATAATTTCACCTGCTGATGTAAAATCATCACCGCAATCAAATATATCCCTAAGGTTGTGTGAGTAACTATATCCAAGCAGCTTTTCTTCAAAATGCCAGTTTGCATACTTTAGGTGGCTTTTATTCATCTCATAAATATTTTTATAAGGCTCGTATTTTTTCTTGAATGTTTGGAATCTACGATCAGTAAACAACGCTCTGTTATCATCTCCAACAGATTTACTTTTATAGCTATCATGTATTGAGGTTAGAATGTCAAAATCATACTTTTTACCTAGCTCTATAAAATTTCTTTTTTCTCTATCTGTTAAGATATTGAATGTTTGAGCTTCAAGAACTAATCGGCATCTATTTGTAGAAACAAAAGAGTCTAAAAGACCTGCTTGTATTAAAGCAGATAAAACACCAATGTTGAGACCTGCTTGCTTAGCTGAAATAAAAACTTCATATTTATTGTCAAAAGAATCTTCTCTAAATTCTAGAAGAGACAACAAAACTTTATCTGAAACACCTTTGATTGAATTTAAACCATATCTTATGTTTTTACCCTCTATCTTAAAATCAATATCAGATTTATTTAAGTCTGGGGGCAGGAGTTTTATATCAAAGTAAGAAAGCTCTTGGCTTATCTTTGCTATTTCTTCATGGGAATTAGGTTCGTATTTAGCGTACTTCAACAAGCTTAAAAAGAACTCCTGAGGATGATTAAATTTTAAGTAAACAGTTACGGCAGCTAGATAAGCATAACTTATAGAGTGAGATTTGTTAAAAGAGTAGTTTGCAGAATCCTCGGCAACTTTCCACAAAACTTCACCTATCTTGGGGTCTAATTTATTTTCTTTTATCTTATCATCAATTTTTGCTTTCCAAGCTGGCATCTGATCAACTTTTTTCTTGCCAATAATTCTCCTTAATTGTTCAGATTCGTCTAGACTAAACCCTACTTTTACAGCCATCTTCATCAACTGCTCTTGGTACAAAGGAATGCCTCCAGTATAGCTCAATATGTCATCAAAATACTCATGAACAGACTGGAACTCACCAGTCCTGACATAATCAGCATATAGATCTTTAAAATCTAAAGCTCCAGGTCTCGCAATAGCTACAACCGCAGATAATTGTTCCAGGTTTTGTGGGGCTATAGTTTGACAAACCTTAAAGTTTGTTTCAGCTTCAATTTGAAATAATCCTTGAGGACTTTTTAATATTTTTAACGCTGCATAGATTGATGGGTGATGAGGATCTATAGATGATTGAGTTATACCTAACTGTTGGCAAACATCATTGACAACAGATAATGTTCTAAGACCTAGTATATCAAACTTGACGCTCAAACTAGCGACATCATTCATATCGTATCCAGAAACTAAAGCTCCATCATTAGTTAACTGTAGTGGCATTATATCATTTAAATCATAATATGATATTGAAATACCTGAAGGATGAACTCCTGTATTCTTATTAAGACCTTCTAACTTTTTTGCTATTTCAAAAGCTTTACTGTATTTTTTTGCATGCTTTTTGAAAGACTCACTTTCTTCATAAGCAACATCTAAAGATGCAACTTTCCCAAAGTGTTTTGGTATGCTATCGCTAATTATGTTTACATTAGTCTCAGAAAGCTCTTCTACTATCTTGCCACACTCTTTCATGCATAGCTTTCCACTAAGAGTATTAAGTGTTAAAATTTTAGATGTTCTACCTTTAAATTTTTCTTCAATATATTCTATGACTTCAGCTCTTCTGTCGTAAGAGATATCGTTATCAACATCAGCAAGCAAACTTCCATCAAGATATATTTCTCCCTTGTGTTCTATTTTTCTAGCTCGACTTTTAGATACAAATCTCTCAAAAAATAAATCATGTTCTATTGGGTCTATATCAGTGACTCCGATTACGTAAAGAACTAATGATCCCGCAGCGCTACCTCTACCAGCTCCAACTGGTATTTTATTTTCTATACAAAAGTTTATAATGTCCCAGTTGAGTAAAACATAATCAATAAAACCAAGCTCTTTAAATATATCAAGTTCCTCTTTTAGCCTACCATAGTAAACCTTAGCATTATCCTTTGTGTCTATACCTTTTTGTTTAACTTTTTCAAAGCAAAGTTTTCTTAAAAATTGGTAATTACTTGCGTCTTGTGTAGCTCCAACTTCATCATAGTATTTTTTTTCTATGTTAATTTCTGGTAGTTTTACTCCAACTGGAAATGGAACATCATAAGCTGTATATTCTTTTATGTTCATAACTCTAAATCAAATAATTGTTTTTTGAAAATCTTAAAGTTCATTTCAATATCATACATGGCATCATGAAGCTTTTTAGGATCATGCGGTATATTATATTTTTTTAACAAGAAACCTTGAGATGTTTTGAGACCTCTTTCTTTATAATTTAAAAGTCTGTACTGCCAAGTTATAAAGTTTTCACCGTTGTATGGTATTTCTTTTGCTATGGCTGTAGCTAAAGCCTTTGTATCAACAATTCTGTTTATATATTCTTGATTTAAATCGCGAGACATCGCTCTACGCCAAACGTCAATCATATAGACATCAAAGCCTAATAAATTTTGACCTACAATCAAGTTTCTTTTGTCGAAAAGAACTTCAGAAAACTCTTCCCAAACCTTATTAGGAGCCAAGCTTTTTTTGTTATATTCTTTCATAGAAAAGCCTGTGACTTTTGCAGCACCTTCTGACACATTTAGATTAGGCCAATGAATAAATCTATCGCATTTTGCAATTATGTTATTACCTTCTGCTAAAATCCAGGCAATTTGCCAAGGTCTAGATTTTATTAAATTTAGACCCTCAGTCTCAGTGTCGAAAATTACATACCTTTGTTTTTTATCAAATCTTAAATTATTATTTGTCATCAGCTAACTCTGTATATGATTCAAAACAAAACTCGTCACTACCAAAGTGGTCTAAGTTTGGACAGCTCAAAGTAGAAGGTCTGCCAAATTTTCTGCCACAAATTATTTTGTATGTTTGTAGAGCTTCAACATCATTTTTATTTTCATAAAGGATGGTTTTAACTTTTTCAATATGGTGTTTGTCTTTGCAGTATTCATCCACGTATTTATTAAGTATTTTATCAAAAGGCAAGTTGTTATTTTCTACCCAAAAGCTTGGATTTATGTTGGTAAAATCAGGCACACAATTTTTTAAGTAAAATTTATTTTTATAAATAAAAGAATCATAAAATGGTATTACTAACCCTAAATTATCTTGCTCCCAAATAGAATTTAAGTAACTAAAATCTACCTTGCTATTACCTTCAAGTTCTTTGAAAGAGTAAATTTTATTTAAAAGCTTACAGCCATTATCGTTTTTTGCCAATATTACAATTTTATGATCTGAGTTACAATCATCTTCTTGTACATCGTTGCAGCAAGTCAACCTAAGACCAAAAACTAAATGAATATCAAGTTCTTTGCATAAATTGTGACACTTTACAAACCCTGTCATGGAATCTTCAACTAACAAAAGAAAATTATTTTCCTGGCTTTTGTAAAGCTCTAGTATTTTTTCTATATTTAAGATGCTTTTACCAATTGAATAAGTTGATTTGAATACTGGAAGCATTCCGTAAGAGTATCATTGATTATGCTGTTGTCAATAACAATGTGCAGGACAACCCTCATAATATTTAATTTCATATGTGCATCCATCTGGAATTAGATCTTCTGTAAAATCTTCTTCAAAATAAGAAGCTATAACATCTCCATTTTTATTTTTGACATGATAGTAAAAAAAATCAAATTTCATAGAACAATGCCATTTGGGATTACCATCTAATTTAAGTTCACCTTTTTGTTTAGCAAAACCACAAAGCAACTTACCAGTGAAAGATCCATCATTAGGAAACCCTTTATGTGCAGCAAAGTTAGATTCGGCATGCTTGCGAGAAAAGTTGTCTAAATACTTTTGTATTTCTGTCAATTGTAATTCAAAACCATATAACTCTTCATCGTCTAAGGGTTTCATCTGCATCAATCCAGAATTTGATGATTGATTATCTAGATCAAATTTTAAAAATAAAAATTCACTTACTCTTTTAGAATACTCTGGAAATAAATTTTTTACAGCAAGGCTATACATTAAGTCTTGTAAATTATCTGTAGCATCCTTTCCTTTGAAAACAGATTTACTTGTTTTGAAATCTCTAATTAAAGCAAACTTTTTCTTTTTATATAAAAATAGTTTATCTATAAACCCTCTTATCTTATAAGATATTTCTCCATCATTTTTTACTATTTCAAAATCTTTTTCCGAAAACTCTTTTGTTGGTTTGTCTAAATCTCCACCAAAAAAATCATAAGTTAAGCCATTATAAGTCATTTCTTTTATTAGCTGTATATTTTCAGCATCATCGACCTCATCTCTGATAGCATGTTTCATGACCAACCTTTTTATAGATGGAATAACAAATATATCCTGAGCTTTTAATATTTTATTATAGTATTTTTTTCTTTTTTTTTCGCCTAAAAGCTCAAAAATCAAGTGACATATAGAACCTCTTTTTGCACCATCATTACTTTTATCAGGTAGGTTTAGCTTATATTTACACCAATAAAGCCAAGAACAAGACTGTGCGGTCTTAATTCTGCTTGCAGAAAGTGGTGTCTCAGGACGATTCATTGCTTAACACTAACGAAGTCTTTATCTCTTTTTTAGTGAAGCAAGTTTTGTTGTCTTTAACAAATTTTAAAATATATTCTAATTGTTTTAATTGTTCTATCTCTTGAGACAACCAATCATTTAAATTATATTTTGCCACATGAGCATCACCAAAATCATTATATGGTTTTGGTGGGAATTTTACACTTAATATATTTAAATCAAAGTATTGTGATAATTTTAAATAATTTTTAATAGCCGCAATAAATCCTCTATTGTCCTCACTATTGTCGTCATTATTAGTAGAAATAATAATCCGATTAATTGGCATACTACTAAGATAAGAAATAATATTGCTGTTAACAGACAAGCCAAAAATAACCAAAATGTTTTTAATGCCTTGTTCATATAATGCTAATGCGTCTCCTATGCTTTCAACTAAAATTACTTCTTGTTTTTCTAAAATAAACTCAGATACTTCGGTTTTTATATTAAAAACTGGATAAACCCAGCTATTTCTTTTGCCTATGTGTTTCCATTTAGGATAATCATTGTTGTCATCAACTTTTCTTCCTGAAAATCCAATAATTTGTTTTTCTCTATTATATATAGGAAACACCATTCTTCTATACATTTTACCCACACCAGCTAATCCAACATCAAACTTTTTTTGAGTTTCTTCTGATATAAGTTTATTCTTATAAAATTTATAATTTGGGAATAAATTTTGCAGACAGTTTTCAGGGTAAATTTTTTCCATTTCTAATGCAGCTTTTTTCTTGTAAGTTTTTACATCACTAAGATTTACTTTAGATAATACACTTTTTAAATCTGTGTTATTATCTTTTAAGGTCGCTTTTAGTAAAGCCTCAAAAGGTTTAGATCCTTTGTTTTCAACAAAATCCATCCATACGCCTGTATTCTTATAAATTTTTAAGGCTGTTTTATTGTCTCCGTCCCTATAAAGAGCTTGAGTTCTCCAGTGATCACCGCAGTCAATTAGCTTGTAGCCTAAGCTCTCTAATATCTCCTGGAATTGTTCAGAACTGGTCAAAGTCTGGGATTGTTTCTTCATCTCCTTCTGTATTCAAGTCAACTTCTCCATTTAATCTTCTAGCTATATCTCTTAAGTCACCACACTCACTTATATTAAAATTATTAAAATTTAAGTTAATAGAATTTTTTCTTAAAGCGTCATTTATTCTAACTGGCTCAACTGCACCAGCAATGTCGCTACCAAGGTGTCTTGCTTTTACATTTATCAATTTATGAGTACCGAATTGTGATCCCTCTAACTCTATTTCATCCGCTGTCTTATTTCTCAATATAAACATGTGAGAACAAAATTGAGTAATTCTATCTGATAATGAAACAATTGACTCATCATCAACTATTGATTGAGCCGTTCTATTGTTTGTTATGCCGTACCTATTAGACTGAACAGAAGTAATCATGGGTATGACAGGCTCTCCTTCATATATAATTTCTTTTTGAACGCACTTCTTAAATTTATCCACCATTTCCCCAACTATCTGCCACTCTGATTTATTAGCGGATGATTCTGATGTTGTTTTAATATAATCAAAGGAAAAAACCATTTTATTTCCTCTTCCTACTTTCGAATAGTAAAACCTTTTGAGTGTGTTTACCATTGAATCAACATCCATGCCACCTACATTGTAGTAATAAAACTTTAGTTCTTTTATCTTAGGCCAAACACTTCTAACCTTAGAAACTACATCTTTACCAGCCTGTCTCCATTTGCCGCTTTCTAATAAGTGCATTGGTACACCAGATAATGCCGCACACTGTCTCATTATAAGCTCTTCCTTACTCATCTCACCATTGTCAAAATGTAAAACAGGCACATCATATTCTAAACTAACTTTTGTAGAATAATCCATACAAAACTGAGTTTTTCCAACACCAGATCTAGCTACTATAACAGTTATGTTACCTGCTCTTAGTAACGAGCCATATATTTCATTAACTTTGGGATGTGGACCCATCATCCCAAATTCTGTTAATGGATTGTTTCCTCTATCCTCCACTAAATTTTCCATCTCTTCATAGATGTTAACTGGAGTATCGTTACCTAGCTCATAAAGATTAATCCTGGAATTGTATATTGAATCAGAAGCCTCAACTATATCTCTATAAGAAGCCTCTGGGGGCATTTTTTTCATCTTACGAGCTATTTGTTCAGACGACGCTAATATTTCTCTTCTTATAGAATATTTTTTTAATTCTTTCGCTGTCTTTATTACATTACCTTTTGGAACTTTTCTTAAAGCTAATGACTTAATATAATCAGATGGGTTTAAATTATCTTCAAAAGATAATCCTACCTCGTTAACTCTTTGAGCTATAATTATTTCATCTATATCATCGCCAGCATTGACTGCTTGCTCTACTATCCTAAAAATAGTTGAATTTAATGAACTTTGATCAGAATAAAAATCTGAAACAGATATAAAGTTACATATCTCTGTTAGTGAAGAAGGATCTTTTAATAAACCTGCTAACAGCTGTTTTTCTAACTCGTAAGAATATATCATTCGACTTCTTCAGGCTTTTCATCTCGATTTATAAAACCCTCTAAAGCTTTAAGAAGAGCGAGTTCTGTCATTGAACAATCAAACCTCTGGTAAATTAAAGGCTGCCCGTTTTCAGAGGATACAGCCATTATAATTCCTTTATATTTATCTATCCCCCCAGATAATTCATATAACTTATCAACCATTTCAGAGGGGATGCTAAATTCCGCCTCTACATCGTCATCTTCTATCATAGGTATATTTGTTGATCCACAAAAAGAGATGCTGTTATTTCATCTTGTGGATATATTTCTGCTAATTTTATATTATTGCTTTTGCAAAACAATAGTTTATCTTCGTCTCTTTTGAGCTGATCGCAATACTTAAATCTATTCTTATGAAAAAATTTAACATATTTCGTATGTTGCTCTCCTTGAACTTCTACTGCTACTTTTTTATTAGCGTTGTAAAAGTCTAAAGTCAATCTAGTTCCAACAACTCTAAATTCTTCAAATACAATATCGTGTATCCAAAATGGCTGTAAAAATTGTTTTACCCTAGTTTGAAACTTGCTTCTACTGGGTTTATCCCAGTTTATGAGGTATTTTTTTGCGTTTTTTAGATTTCTTTCTCGGCCATATACATCAATAAATTTCATTAGGAAATCTCTTGAATGTATTTTTTAAAGTAATCAAAAAGAAAATTAGAGATAGTTGGGTTGTCCTCTATATATTTAAAAACTTTATTCATGCCTTGAATTTTTTCTGGAAATTCCAACTTATTTTCTAACAGAAGATCTTTAAAATCATCAGTGATACTTATCCAAGCGCCACTCTTTTTAATGAATTCAAAAGACTCCAAAAGATTTACAATTTCTTTTTCAATCCATATTGATGTGCCTCCTTTTCTACCATATCTTATGGGGTATGTTATTTTTTGATTGGTTTTCTCATTAGGAGATTTTTTTACTGTCACCTTAGCATGAACTCCAATAATTGGATTCGTTTTTGGGTCATGTTTTTTTGTTGGGTCTTCTAGAATTTGATCTCCAGCAAATCTTGGATCATATTCTATAATCCAGTTAGCGAAATGCAAAAGAGCGTTTCCGCCTGTAGCTGTAGTTTGTCTAATAGGAGCTTTGCTATAAGGATCAAGCTTTATGTCGGCCCTAACTTGAGATATAAAAATAGCCATGTGACCTCTTTTAGCTAATTTAATAGACATCTTTTTCATGAATGTAGCAGCTACAACTGCTCCACCTGCAACTTTTACAGAATCTTCATATCCTTTTGCTTTGTCATTTTTTAGTATCAAGCCATCAACAGAATCTAAAACAAAGCAGTACTTTATACCTGTCTCGTTATGGTCAATAAGTTTTGTTATTATTTCAGCGACCGCTTCATAGATATTGCTTTCAAAAACAAAGCAAGAACCATTTTCCCATTCATTGTGTTCTGTTACAAATTTTAGACCAGATCTTTCTTTCATTTCTGGAGATAGCCTACCTTCAGCTTTGATATAGAACCCTCTTGAGTTAGGCACGGTTTCCAAAAAGTTTTTCATAACCTGTAATGACTCAGATGTTTTGCCACCTTCGTTCATGCCTGTGAACCTATGTAACCCAGGACCAAAGCCTCCTCCAAGCTCTACATCAAATTGTAAAGAACCGCTAGAGACTTTATAGTTTTCCTCTACCTCAAAATTGTAATGATCTTCTTTGTTTGTTTTCAAGAAATTCTCTAATATTTTTTCTGGATTTATATCACTCATCTAAAAAGTCTTTAATTGTTTTTTTCTTAAGTTTTATTTTAGCATCTTTGCCAAATTTTTCACCTATATTATATTTCGGATATTTAGAAAAGTCTACTCTAAAATTAAAAGCCCTAAACTTTTCGTCGAGTGTGCTTTTAAGCTTTGGACTTGTCAAGTATGCTAAGGAGTCAAATTTATTTTCAAAAGATATACAAGACATAAATTCTTGAGAATATCTTTCTATGAGATCATTTAACATTTTCATTTCCCTAGCAAAAAAAGGTCTTCTGCCTTTTTCTGGTACGTCAAGCAAGCGAAAAAGTATCTCTCTCTTATTTAAAATCACTAATTATTATCTAACAATTTTATATCATTATCAACCATCTTTTTAACTAAACCTGGAAAATTAGTTTTAGGCTTCCATCCAAGCTCTTCTCTTGCTCTGCTAGAATCGCCCCAAAGCAAATCAACTTCTGCTGGTCTATAAAATTGCGGATCAACTTCCATCAATAAATCACCACCATGAAAATATTTACAATCTTCATCTACTCCTTCCCATCTACACATTGATCTATGAAACCCTGCTGCGTTAAATGCCTCTTCAACAAACTCTCTAATTGTGTGAGTCTCATTAGAAGATAATACATAGTCATCGGGTGTTTTGCGCCAAATATTAATCCAGTACTTCTCTTGATTTAACATTCTCCATATACCATCCATAAAATCCTCTGAATCACTCCAATCTCTTTTGGAATCTACATTGCCAAGCCTCAAAGGCTCAAAAGATTTTTTACTAGCATACTCATGGCTAATGCGAGCAACGTTCTGGGTAATTTTTCTTGTTACAAACTCAGATCCTCTTCTAACGCCTTCATGGTTAAAAAGCCAGCCTTGAATAGCATATAAACCATAAGAATCTCTATATACTTTAACTAAGTGCCTAGCAGAGCATTTAGAAGCCCCATACGGACTCCTGGGTCTAAGGGGGTGTTCCTCTGTTTGAGGTTCGGTTACAACGTCTCCAAACTCCTCAGAAGAGCCAGCGTTATAATATCTACACTGTGGACAATGTCTTTTTATAGCTTCAAGCTGATGTAATACAGCTAACGCATTTGTCTCCATATGCTGAGTAGGCATTTTCCAACTTGTACCCACAAAAGAATTTGCAGCAAAGTTGATAAAATAATCAGGTTTGTGTTCAGCTATAACTCTATCTACATTTTGAGGATCAGTTACATCTAAATCAATGAGAAAAAACCTGGGGTTGTCTAATAAATGAAGAATATTCTCATGGTTTTTAACGCTTAATCTTCTAGCCCCGCCAATTATAGTGTGGGAAGTATTTTTTAAAAGATAGTCAACCATATTGCTACCATCTTGTCCTGTTACTCCTGTAATAATAATTTTTTTCATTAGCATTCTCCTCTTATTGCTGGGTCAATATTATATTTTTTAAATAAAGGTTTTAATCTTTCTCTATATAAAGATGTTTGCCATTTTGATGGATTTCCATAGCTTGCTCCATGTAAAGCTGAAGACATGTAAGGAAAAGTGCTTGAATCTGAGTGAGCGGCAGTAACATCTCCTTGACATAATTTATCATTATTCCAAACAAATAAACCTTTTAGATTTAATTTTCTAGCTGCATGAGATCCTTTTATCTCAGCCTCATAAAAATTTTTAGGTTTGTATGAATTAAAATGATTTATAAGTGATTTTTTTTTCCATAAAGTAGCCTGTAAGCTATATAAATATTCACAGCTAAATGGCACTTCATAAAGATTTAGATCTTTATTAACTAATTTATTTGGTCCTGTATGCGACTCGTTTATACCTGATCTTATTAGCCTTATAAAATCATAGTCTGAATCTATTAAATAGTTTATCATATTAGAGATCTTTGTTTCTTCCACGGCCGAATATAATACAAAATCCTCAAGTGAAAATAAAACTATGTCTTCTTCAATATGCTCTAAACTCTCAGTTAGCCTTTTGTAAAACGGGTCTGTCTCAATGTTAACAATTTGTTTGAATCCAGGATTTATTTTATCGCTCTTTTCATTAATAATCACACAGTGTTTAAAAAACGGAGCCATTTCTTCGTACTGACCATAGTACATAGGCCAAACATCATCATAGCTAGAATGTGTCCAAGTTGATACTATACATTTACTTATCATAGATTTAAATTTTTTACGCCTTCATTCCTATCTAAATTTATTGCTATAGCATAATCTTCACTTCTATCTAATTTTCTATCATTTATTAAAATTCTTTTACCTCCACCTATGCCCATTATCAAAAAGTCATATATTATACCAGCCTCCTCTAATTGTTTTTTTGTAACTCTTCTTAAGCTTTCTTTTCTGCCTGTAGTTAAAATTATTGTAAAGCCATTTCTTTCCCACTCTTTTAACTTTTCTAAAGTCCCGTCAAGAACGTTTAACTTATGTGTTGGTAGCTGTGCCTGAGTAGGACTGCTATGTTCAACTAAAGTGCCATCTAAATCACAAAATATAGTTATAGGTCTCTCTTCCATCAAATAAAAGTTGTTTCTGGATTTATGTTTTCAAGAATATCTAATTTTATTTCGTCATTGTAAATTCCAGCTTTTAAAATTACAATTGGAGTTTTTTCATCTTTAAGTATTTTTGGAGATTCACAAATTAAATTTGTTCCATAAAGTCTATTACCATGTTTAGCAGTGTCGTTATCTAATATATGGCAAATCGAATCTTCCTTCAAACCAAAATTGATAAGATATTGAGAGAATATATGAGCGCCAAATAAGTATATAGGTTTATTAGTGCTAGATATTTTATTATTTAAAATTTTTACTTGCTCTTTAATATTATTTATAAAACATAAAAAAGTATTTTTATTTTTAATATATAAGTTGTCTGGTAATTTTTTTTCTTTGACTAAAGAGTTCTTTTTGAATGCATAGAAGATGCTATGATCATCTTTAAAATATTGTTTACTCTCTAAATAAAATTTAAATTTAGAAAAAATATTTTCTATGTATGGTTCAGTTAAGAAACAGGTATGCTCAAAGTTAAGACAATTTGTATAATTTCTTTTTAACATTTCTTCCATGTTTGGTATGGAAAAAATTAACATAGCACCATTTTTCAAAACTTTTGATTTTTGGCTTACAAAAGGCTCTAAATCATAGATATGCTCAATGACATGTGAATGTACAATCGTGTCATAGTTTTTTTTACTATTAAATTTATCATCAAAAAAATCTTTTATGACATCAACATTTAAATCTTTGGGTATGCATGGATTTGGTTCTATTATTGTCCAGTTACAATTAGGAAATTTTTGCAAAAACTTTTCTGCTAAAATGCCATGAAGACCACCTATTTCTAAAACGTTTTTTAAATTAAATTTACTTATAAAATCACAAAAGCTATTATGATGTTCATTCCATATCTTACCAATTTTACCTGAGCCATGTTCATTAGCATATACTACATTTAATGGTAAAAGAGGATTTAGTTGTATAAATCCAGAATTTTTGTCTATGTACCAATTCATATCCTCAACCAAGTCGTCATTTTTTGGAGTATCGACGCAACCCATGTATACTGGGAAGTTTTTATAGGTTTCTAAAAGTTCTAAATTTTTATATTTAGAAAAAGGTGTTGTTCCCCTATGTATATAGTTCATTTAATTTTTTAGTGACCTCTAATTTTATTTGCTGATCTATATTAGGCTTTATAGACATAAATTCTTCATCTGAAAAGACGTAATGCCCACAGATTTTTATTAGCTGTTCTTTTTGCTCTTTAGGTTTAAAACTTTGATCAACCCACTTCATCCATTTTTTAGACTCAAAACAAATCTGCCAAAATTTTTCAAAGTTTATTCCCGATTTTAAATAACACTCTGTTTCAATTAGTCCAAATTCAGGGGCTATATTTATTGAATCTAATCCAAAAGATAGCTTTTCTTTAATTAAATCAGCTCCAATATAATCTCCATTATGTTCTTTGCTTAAAAGATTATGTTTTTTACATACATTAACCATTTTAATCAATCTGTTTTTGCAATATTTGCCAGTGTTTTGGTTGCCTTTTAGAGACGTTCCAGATTGTATTACTAAATAATCTATCTTAGAAAAAACTTCGCTAGATAATTTTTTTTCTAAATCAATTACAAATGTAGAAAGCTCATCCGCTGTAAATCGCCTAATTGACTCTTCAGTTCCGATCTCATATCTGATTTCTGAATTTAAATCACTACAAAAATTTATCATTTCAACAGTTGCATGCAAACCGTCTTGGTATTCTGGATATTTTTTCCAGGGATCTAAATGAATATAATCCATGTAACCACAATCTTCTTTTAAAGATTCAAATCCATCGTCTTCTTTTTGACCTTGACCTGGACCAGCGTGATCTCTTTTTATTAAAATATCACTACAGTATGATGCAAAAGTTTTTGTATTCCATCCATTAACATAACCTCCATTTTTTTCTACTTGTCTGCGAGATGGTATTAATCCTAATTTGTTTAAACCTTTGTTAAAATCAATACAAGAGTCAACTATGTTTTTAGACATTGGCCCCACGAAAATTTTTGGCATATTCATAGCTACTTCAAAAGTTTGTATAAATTAAATTTCCCAAAATTGAATAAAAATTTATTGAATGGATACTCATGAAGTGGGGACATATTGATCCAAATCAATGATGTGAGAATTTCTACTTTTTTAAAATCTAAACCTTTTGCTAAAATAAATTCTTTTAAAATCGACTTACATCTTAAGAGAGTAGTGTGGCACAAAATGTGACAATTTTCTATAGAGTAATCAAATAATCCTTTATCTACTATAGTATGATTAACTGTCAAATTGTGATTTAACTTTGCTAAATCGTAATACAAATCTCCAAATTTCAATTCTCCAGCAAAATCTTGCCTCCAGTCTATTAAGGTAAAATCATCCCCATCGTATAGAATATTATCTAGTATGAAGTCTCCATGAAATGGTGATTTTACTCCATCGCAAAGCCAATCTAAATCTATATTATCTATAAGTTTATCTATAGGTGGAATTATTTCACCGTTAATTTTAGAATAATTATCAATTTTTCCATCAAGTATTTTTTCAACTCTTTCTTGTGTTTTAGTTATGTAAAATCTTTTACAATATGTTTTTATAGATTCACTATTATCAAATTCCCAAAGATTATCACTAGCCCATTCAAGAAGTTTGCTAAAGGAATCTTCTGTCACAGTGTGTGAAAAAAGATTTGATTTTACTTTTTTGTATTTATAAAAATTTTCGGAATACTCTAAAATTTCAGGAACAATGCCCTCTAATATTTTTGCTCTATATACCCTGTCTTTATTTATTTTTTTACTATGAAAAAATTTAATTACAAAATCATCAAAAAGATAAACTGATTCATTTTTTTTATCTAATACCTCTAAATCTCCTTTAAAGTAAGAACTAGTTTTAAAAAGCTCAGTAGTATTTCCTGTGTCAAACCACTTTTTTGATTCTAAAAATCTAAAAGAGGTTTTTGATAGCATTTTATTTATTACCACGCCTTCAAATAGCTCTGAGTTATTTGGATCTTCTAAGTAAAGATATCTTAATTCTTTCCAAAAAAGATCATAATCTTTTATTCCACAAACTCCAACGTAAGCAAAATCAAAATTTAACTCTCCTTTTGGATTAATGTTTTTTACCAATCCAGCGTCTACATTTAAAGAAGTATATTGAGATGAATCTTCTTTTTTTGAACCAATGCAAAAATTTTCTTCCAGGGAATATTTACAATCAGGTACTATTGTATCTGTAGCATGAAAAATAAATGGACACTTCAAATGACTTTCAGCTTGAAGAATTGAATAGCCTAAACTGCTACCTTTACCTTTAAAGTTATCAACATAAACAAACTCAAAGTTTTTGTTTGGATATGCTAAAAGTAAAAATTGTTTTACGTGAGTCCCAAAATGACCTAAAGTTATTACAAAGTTAGTATTAGTTGGATAAGATTCTATTATATGAGAAATAACAGGCTTATTACCTATTCTTACTAAAGATTTATTAGTAAAATTAGTTATCTCTCCTAATCTACTACCTATACCACTTGTAGTTATTAAGACCTTTTTTTTTACATCAGATTCTACCATAGTCATCTTCTAGCCTTACAATATCATCTTCACCAAAATATTCTCCTCTTTGTATTTCTATAAAAATAAGATCCTCTGAACCAGTATTTCTTATTTGATGTTTAGCTTCAGTTGGAATGTGTATTACAGACGATGATTCTATCGCATGAATTTCATCGTTTAATTTAAGCTCTCCCTGGCCTTGAATTACAACCCAAATTTCTTCTCTTTTGTAATGATATTGATAACTAGGAGCATTATTGGGGCTTATAACTATTTTTTTTACCTTACATGAAGTTTCATCTAAAAGATTTTCAAATGTTCCCCAAGGTCTACTTTCTTTATAATTCATTTCAATGTAAAAAATATTTCCTGATGACTGTATTCTACAAAATTTACAGGTTGATCAGGTTTATGTGTTTTACAAATATAATTGTAAAGTTCCTTATATTGTTTCTCTCCAAGTTGATCGTGTAATTCAATTGCAATATATTTTATATTTTTTAAATTTTTACCCATCAAAAGCTCGTATTCTGAAGTTTCACAATCTATTTTCATGTAATCTACTTTGTTGTTAACTTTATCTAAAATACTTTCTAAAGAAATAGATTCAACTTGACAGACAACATCTAAACCATTCCAATCTGGTCTAACATTTTGCTTTTCTATTGCATAAGATCCATCTTCCATGGATTCATGACCTTTTAAGTTTAATATTTCTCCATCATTTTTGCTCACCGCTTTATGAAATATCGAAATATGTTTATCATTAAACTTTTGTTTTAGTTTTTTTACCAAGAAGTAATTGGCTTCGTAAGCGTGAATTTTAGAAAAAGTATTTTTGTGAAGGTCTAAAAAGCAACCATTGTTGCAACCAATATCAATAGCGACTTTCCCTTGTGCATTCTTAGGAATAGGGTAAGAACCAATGTTTTTTCTTAGTTTTTTTTGAGAGTATATCTCCTCATATTTTTTATTTATATCCATAATATCATTAATTTAAAATTTACCAAATGCATTTTCTTGTAGAAAAATGTCCTCCGCTATAATAATCTCTAGCAAAACCTTCAGATTGCAACCATGGGTTTAATGTTGATCCAGCGTCTATATACAAATTATTTTTATTACTTTCAAATAATTGATGACATAGCATGTTTCCAAAAGGTCCACAACAAAAAAGAAAAAGTTTATTTTTTAAATTATTGTCTTTAATTTCTTTTATTAGAGAATAGTTATTAACCCAAGCGCTAAATCCTACCTTATATATTTTTTCAGGTTTGAAAGGTAGTTGATCAAATTTACCTCTTTCATTAGCTACTAGGTGAACATCATGATTACTATACTCTTTTAAAAAAGTTTCTTTATATATTTCATAATTTGTATTAACAAAAACATTTGCAAAAGTCATATGATCCTCATCTTGTTCACTGAATTCTCGCATTTTTTGCGCCCTATCACCGTTACAGCATGGACAGCAAGTTCCTATATAATAATTAGGATCTTTAAATTTTATTGCATTTATAAGTTCTTGCCTATATTTTTGTTCAGTAGTGGGAGTATTTTCAAACTCACTATTATTTAAATTTTCATTAAGCATCGCTGCCCACTCACCATCTGCAAATTTAGAAAAAGCAAACGGTTTGCCTTTTTTAAATTTTTCAAAAAGATTGTATATTTCTTGAGTAAAATCTTTCATATTTTAAGCCACTCATCTCTATCTAAACTCCATTTTATTGTGGACTCTAATGACTGCTCGAAAGACACTGGATGATTCCATCCAAGTTTTTTCATTTTTTCTCCATCAAGAGCGTATCGTAAATCATGTCCTGGACGTTGACTATGAAAGTCAACCATTTCGTATTTTAATTCTTTACCTAATATGTCAGCTATTAATTGTGCCAATTGTAAATTATCAGTTTCTTTTTCACCAACTATATTAAATCTGCCCTTTGATGCATCATAGTTATCTAATGTTTCATCACAATTCTCTAAAATATGCAGAAGAGCATCAGCAATGTTTCTAGCATGTATGTAAAACCTACTTCCAGCTTCAGTTTTTTCTTTATTACTATGTATTGTAACTGTTTCATTATTCAGAACTTTATTGATTACTTTTGGTACAAACTTTTCTGGATGTTGTCGTTCACCTATAACATTCATTGTATTCGTAATAATTATAGGTATTTTATAAGTATTAGCGTAAGACTGACAAATACACTCAGCGGCTCCTTTTGATGCAGAATAAGGGTTGCCACAGTTAAATCTTTCTCCTTCTTTATAGTTTTTACCAATTGGCGCTGATCCATAAACTTCATCTGTAGAAAAATAAATGAATTTTTTTAGATTAGGAAGGCTCCTGGCATACTCTAAAATATGTAAAGTAGAGTCAATATTATTTTGAACAAAAGGGACTGGGTCAGATATTGAGTTGTCTACATGTGAATCGGCTGCTACATGGAATATATATTCGATATCTCCTAATTCTTTTATTAACCCTTCTTGAAATGGCAAAGACAAATCTGTGGTAAATATTTTTACTCTGTCATCGTTAAACACATTGATATCTCTGATTCTATCATGGCCTGAACTAGCATAGCTTAGCTTATCTAAGCAGTAGATTTCCCAATCTGTTTTCTTCAGAAAATGTTCTAATATATGATGTCCAACAAATCCATTGGCCCCTGTTAAGATTACTTTAGTCATTACTTATGTGTGTTTACGGTTTCAATATATTCTTTAAATTCATTTTGTTGATCATACCACCAACTGCTAGCTTTGCATTTATCTCTATTTATATCTAATTCTAGAGACTCCCATTTAGGACCAACAGGATCAGTCACAACTAAATCTTCAGGTAAGCTAGATAGGGATCTTAGCTTATCTCCATCCTTTATAAGCTCTCTCCATTGTTTGACTCTCTCCTCAAATGTTCCCTCAGGTGGTTGACCTTTACAAAAAACACCTGAAAGTCCAACATGCATTGATCTGCTTTGATCTGGTTTTAAAACAAATAATTTATTTTTATCCATTATCCTTTCTATGGCTCCATCGTGATGAGTATGATCGTATGGTGCTATCCTAGATATTGGATATTTTAATCCATAGTATAATGTTGGATTAGAATACAGTAATGGATCAGATAATATGGGTTTTAAATATTTATTAATTGTATCTGTAGATATGACAGATAAAGATGTGCATTGGTAATCTCCCATTAAAATATCAGGACAGCCTTCTTTTTCTGCTTCTGGTCTTCTTTTATGTGCAGCACCCATTATCCTTGGGTATTTTTTAAGAAAATTATCATATATGTATTTATTAAACCTTACATAATCCTGAGTAGGTATCATGTCTTCCTCTCCTACTATCATAAAATCACCAGCTCTGCTTTCATCTGCTGCATATATATAAGTAGATAAAATATTATGAAAACCTGGGAGTGGACAACTTGTTTTTGGTTTGATAATTTGCTCTATTGTTGAATCAGGGAATTTTGTTTTGTAATACCTTATAACATCATTTTGATCCGCATCATGACCCTCTTCAGTATGTATTTGTATTTGATAATCATTTATCGTAGGCTCACAAAATATTTGCTCTAAGTAAAGATACAATAAATCTGACTTATTATAAGCTGCTATAGCTATTGTATTTTTATTCATAACTATCTAGTATGGTATTAATTTTATTTGCGGCAGTTCCGTCTCCATAAGGACATGGGCTATTTATAGTACTATCCCTTATAACTGTTTCAAAAATTTTTGGCAAATCGCTTGGTTGTGGACACATAAATATGTGTCCAGAATCTATACCTTCTGGTCTTTCAGTAGTTTTTCTACAAACTATAATTTTTTTACCTAAAAAAGACCCCTCTTCTTGTATTCCTCCAGAATCTGTAATAACAGCAGCGCATCCTTTTAAAATATTTAAAAAATCATCATGCTCCATAGCGTCAACTTTTACTATGTTTTTTAAATTATTAGCTGCCTTTTTTATAATTGGATTAGGATGAATTGGATAAATAAATTGATTTCTAATGTGTTGTTTTGCTATTTGATCTATTTTTTCAAGCCACTCTTCTAACAGTTGTAAATTTTCATTTCTGTGCAAAGTAATAAGAATATCTTTGCCATAAAAAGCATCTTTTTTATAATCTATTAAATTATCCAGGGCGGTGTTTCCAGTAACAAAAACATCCCCTAAAACATTTTCGTTTTTTAAATTTTCAGAAGATAGATTAGTAGGACAGAAATTGACAGTCGCTATTCTAGAAACCATTTGCCTATAAGCCTCTTCAGGATATGGATTTTCTAAATCAAAACTTCTTAAGCCAGATTCTATATAAAATATATTTTTTTTAAGATTATAGGCGGCTAACGCTGTGGCTGCAACAGTAGCTGTATCACCCTGGATTATAATGTTTTTGTAATTACTTAATATTTTTTCGCTTTTAAGAATAATCTGTTGAAAAATAGAATTCAATCTATTGTCACAAGTATTATCAAGTTTAACACAATGAGTGGGTTTTCCAAAATTAATTATATCAACATGTTGTTTGATGAATAAACTATGAAGAGATGGGTTATCTTTCAGTAAAGGCTTTACCTTTAAGTATTCTGGACGAGTGCCATAAACAACTAACGTATTACTCATATGTTCAATAGTTTCCAACCTTTTGAGTGATAATGTTTTAAACATTTTACAAACAATGTAGTATGGTGATTCACTGAAATAGCATTTTTATCTACTCCAAATTTGTAAGCTAATTCTGGATCGCTTCCCCATAAACTCTTATCATCATTTGGATGAGGGGGAACATAAGTATTTAAATCTAAATATTTTTGAATAGTGTATGAAAAATGCATGTCTTCTCCAGCTATGTGACTAATTGGTACGTCAACCTCTCTCCAAAAAGCTGATAACAGGTCTCTATGAAAGAACCATGCATGACCACCCATATCAACTTGCTTTGTTTTTTGATTTGGATTAGACCAACCATCATTAATATAAGAATTATATTCTAAATCATTAAATGTAATACCGTTAGATAGATACAGACCATTTTGTTCGTTCTCAATACAGTTGATACAATTTTCAAACCATTTTTCAGATGGTATTGTATCATCATCAAAGACGCAAATATAATCTGATGTCGCATTTAGAGCAAAAGCAAATCTTGCCCAGACTCCATAATTTGCGTTGTTAGCAGATATTGCAATATCATTATATTTAGAAAAATCGAATTGCGTTTCATCTTCTGGGTGATTTTTCCAAAAAAATATTTCTTTTGCTGGTATAGACTGCTTTTTTATAGCGTCATACTGTTTCTCTAATGTAAATGGTCTTCTAAAACCATTTAATACAACTGATACCTCTTTACTTTTACTCATTATTTATTTTAGACCAAAAATTTTCTGCTGCATTTTCGCAACCTTTTTTAAAGTTATCGTAACCTACTTCCTTAAATTCAAGATAAGCACCTATGCGATCTGTTTCTCCTATTATTTCTTCAATTCCACATAGTAAAGCTTCACCTACCATTCTACAAAAAGGCTCGTTTACTATGGGCGAATGAAATAAAGCTTTTGATTGTTGAAATATTTTAGAAATCTCCTCATGTGATTTCATACCAAAAAATTCAACATTATCAATACTATTAAGTAATTCACTATAATCTTGATCTCCCCATCCAAAAATACTTACGCTTCTATCTGGATTTTGCTGAGCAAAAGAGATTAAATTATTTAAGCCTTTAAGGTGGTGTAAATATCCACAATACACAACATCGTATATTTTTTTATCTTCACTCTTTTTAAATATATTAGTGTCAATTGGATCGTAGACTATCTCTACATTTTCAAAATAATTGCCATAAAGTTCAGTAAAAAACTTATAGTGATATTGAGTTAAAAAGAAATTTGTTTTTGAGTTTTTAAATAGCTCTTGTCTATCTTTATGATTGAGATAAAGACAAGAATCATGTTCTAACCTAACAGAATTAGGTAACTTTTTTATATAATTAAGCTTTTCTGGAGATGTTTGAGTTATAGCTTCTAAATTAGAATTTATGACTAACTCATAAGAGCTAAGAAAGTCTACGATTGATGATGTATGATCATGCTCTTTTATTTCATGACCTAATTCACGACCCTTTTTTATAATTAAATCATTGCTGACTTGCGCCCCACCTTGACGTTGTTTTAAAGTAAAGTCAGATATAAAAAGTATTTTCATGCAGTAGCATGATTATACCTTATAAGTCCTCTTCTTCAATAAAAATAGAAATATTTTCTAAATCAGGATTTTGAGCTAGTAAATCACTTTGATTATAAAAATTTTCATCATTCCAACCCCACTCACTTAGCACTTCTTCATCATCCCAAGCTACTGCGTCACTTGATGTCATTTTGCTTACAGGTTTTTTACTCCAAAACCTACAAGACCAATATCTAGCCTTATACTTTGGACCTGGATTTGTATCACACTTATGTCTAGCTCTAAA
>CETN01038166.1_pt1 | contig 26160 bp, 40 predicted proteins | sample 531301 | NCBI WGS metagenome assembly CETN01 (sample SAMEA2622656, study PRJEB7988) | marine metagenome | isolation source: saline water (ENVO:00002010), including
TATCCTATACCGCAGAGTGATATAGACGCAAACCCGCTTACAGGCATATCTTGGGAGTTTTTAGCGCGTATTGCTATACGAGGGGATACAAAGGAGCGTAACTTGCAAAAAGTGCCGCAAATGAGCCAAAAAGCACGTAAAAGAAACAATTTAACACGTGACGAGGCTGTAAACATTTATGGCAGCGAAAAATATAAAAAGAAATATTATGACAACAAAAAAACGAAAAATGCCGTTAGAAAGGCTGCAATGGATAACAAGAGATAAAATAAAGCCTAACCAATATAATCCTAACAGCGTAGCGCCGCCAGAAATGGAACTATTAAAAACTAGTATACTAGAGGACGGCTGGACACAGCCAATTGTAGCAAATAGCGATATGACAATAGTTGACGGCTTTCATAGATGGACAATAAGCGCAGACAAAGAAGTGCAAGCAATGACAGACGGCTTAATACCAGTTGTTATTTTAGAGCCACAAGATCACGAACACCAGCAAATGAGTACAATTAGACACAATAGAGCAAGAGGGAGACACGGTGTACTAGAAATGGGTAGAATAGTAAAAGACTTATTAGACGCAGGTAAAAGTGTAAAAGAAATAATGAAGCGCTTAAAAATGGAAAAAGAGGAAGTTATAAGACTAACAAACAGTCAAGGAGTAATGGCACACCCAGAACTAGATAAACCATACAGCAAAGCCTGGACACCAAAAAAATAATATATGACTAAAACTACAAAATCGGACACACTAAAAAAGCAAGCGCTAATAGAAGCACTAGAAAAAAGCCTTGGCGTTGTAACAACAGCCTGCAAGTCTGTAGGAATAGCTAGAAGCACTTATTACGAATGGCTAGCAAAAGACGAACATTTTAAAAAAGATGTTGCTAGCATAACAGAACTAGCTTTAGACTTTGCAGAAAGTCAACTACACAAGCAAATACAAGACGGGTCAACAACAGCCACAATATTTTATTTAAAAACAAAAGGCAAAAAAAGAGGCTACATAGAAAGGCACGAAATAACAGGCGCAGGCGGCGAAAACTTAAATTTTACTATAGAAATCATAGACAATAGTGAAGATACAGACGAATATAGTATTTAAACATTTACAAAGGTCTAGTAAAAAAATTATTGTAGAGCAAGGCGGTACAAGAAGCGGCAAAACTTACAATATACTTTTATGGATAATATTTGATTATTGCGTAAAAAATAAAAAAAAAGTTGTTACAATATGCCGTAAGTCATTGCCGACAGTTAGAGCTACAGTAATGCGAGACTTTTTAAACATACTAAAAGAAACTGATTTATATACTGCAGACGTTCACAATATGAGCAAAAGCGAATATAAACTGTTTGGCAACTTAGTTGAATTTATAAGCCTAGATGATAGAGGGCAAAAAATAAGAGGGCGTAAAAGAGACTTATTGTTTGTTAATGAGGCAAACGAGTTAGCCTGGGAAGACTTTCAGCAATTATTATTTAGAACACAATACAGAATAGTATTAGACTATAATCCTAGTGATGAGTTTCACTGGATATATGACAAAGTTTTAACACGCGACGATACAGATTTTTATAAAACTACATATAAGGACAACCCCTTTTTAGATAAATCACTAATAAAAGAAATAGAAAGACTAAAAGACACTGATGAAAATTATTGGAATGTATACGGCTTAGGAGAGCGCGGTGTTAGTCAAAGCTTAGTATTTAGCAAAATAACAATAATTGACAAAGTGCCAGAAAATGCAAGTCACTTAGTCTATGGCTTAGATTTTGGATTTGCTATAGACCCCACAGCCTTAATAGAAATATATAAACAAGATGACAATCTTTATTTTAAAGAAATTATTTATGAATGCGGACTCACTAACCTTGCACTTAGTCAGCGCTTTAGTGATATCGGACTCTCTAAATACAATAGCATTTTTGCAGATAGTGCAGAGCCGAAATCCATCACAGAGATATCTAGATTTGGGTGGAACATAAAAGCAGCGACAAAAGGAAAAGACAGTATTAATATTGGTATAGACTTACTTAGAAGGCATAAGCTTCACGTAGTAAAAAGCAGCATTAATTTAATTAAAGAGTTTAGATCATATAAATATGAAACAAATAGAGACGGCGTTGTACTGCCTAAGCCTATAGACAATAATAATCACGGCATAGACGCAATTAGATACGGCTGTATAATGAAGCTTAGCAAACCTAACTTTGGCAAATATTTCATATCATAAATATATTTATTATATTGCACTAAAAGAGATATGAAAAAAATAGAGCTTAATCCCTTAGAGGTGCGCGCACTACAGCGCTTAGTACCAAGTGATCACGAAATAATTAAAAGAATAACAAAAGCAGAAGAGGCGCAAAAGGAAACTATTAGAAATACTTGCTACGGCTTTCATCAATACTATTATGACCGTATGACTATCAAAGCTAATTTTGACATAAATGACGCGTATTACATTTTAAACAACACGCCTTATAATTATATAAGTGCAACAGAAAAAAAGCTTAGAAACAAGTTTTTATCTATAGTGCAAAACAGTATTAAAACGCCTACAAATAATCATTTAGTACAGCTAAGAGACAAACAGTGGATTTATGTAGCAAGAACAACGTCCTGGAAGTGTAATGGCTTAGAAAAAAAACATCAAGATTTTTTAAGATTTGTTATTTATATATGGAATAATAAAAATATTGTATATTAGACAATATATTAACAAAAGACTTAAATTTTTGATTATATAATTCCAAAAGGGAGTGCGTAGGGGTTGCTCCCTTTTTTTTATGATCACAAACAAAAAAACAATATTTATATTTATTAATAATAATGGAAGTTAAATTAACAATACCAGACAACTGGAACGACGTTAGTATAGGCGTATATCAAAATTACGTTAAAATACAAGAAAGTAAAAAAGCTGAAAAAACTAAGATAGTTGAGAGTTTAGCGCTTTTGTGCAATACAAGCACCAGCGTAGTTAAAAAAATGGCTTACAACGATTTAAAAGACATAATGAACATAATAAAAACTATGATAGACACAGAGCCAAAAAAAACAGACTTTAAAAAGCTGTTTGAATTTAAAGGCGAGCTATATGGTTTTTGTCCTAATTTAAACGCGCTAAGCACAGGCGAATATATAGATCTAGAATCATATTGCAAAAAGCCTATAGAAAATTTGCATACTATTATGTCAATACTATATAGAAAAGTCACAAAGCAGGTAGGGAAGCGCTACAGTATAGAGCCGTATAACCCAGAAGAGTTTAAGGAAGAGTTATTTAAAGACTGCCCTATGAGTATAGCGTTATCTAGCTTAGGTTTTTTTTTGACTTTAGGCGAAAGATTGGAGAGGATTACGCGGCAATATTTACAGCGTCAGAATATGACACAGCAAAGAGCGTGACAATGCAAAGCAAATGGGGTTGGTACAATGTTCTATATAGTTTGTCTAGTAATATTTTAGACATAGAAAAAATAACACAGCTTCCTATTTTAGAAGTGTTAACATATTTAGCTTATAGTCAAGACTACAATAATAAAAAAAAGAATAATTATGATAACTTTTAAGGACACAATAGACTTTTTAGAAACTATAGCTACGAAGCACTATCAAATAAACAGCTTTCACAGTGGCAATCTTGACGAGGTTGATATAAATAAACTAGGTGCGCAAGATTATATCATATTATACGCAGAAGCTGGTAGCGCGATCATAAATAACGGTGTGTTAACTTACTCAATGACGCTTTATGTTATGGACCAAATAAATGACGAAGTAGGCGAATCGCCAAATAAGCAGCGCTTAGGTCGTATAGACACATACAGCGAGACACTTAGAATATTACAGGACGTAATAGCAGAATTTAAACAAAGCTTAAACAGCAAGTCTTGGGTTGACGGTCAAGTAGTTCTACAGTTGCCTGTAACCTGTGAGCCATTTACTGCAAGATTTAACAATTTGCTAACTGGTTGGAGTAGCACAATAAGCATAGACGTAAACAATAAAAATAATTTATGTATAGCGCCTTTAATTCATAACACATAATGGAATATAAAAACACAATACAAGCTTTGCAAAGTTTTGGCTCTCAAGTAGTTAAAGAGGGCAAAAGCATACTAAGTCGTAAAAATAAGACAACGTCTAAGAACACTTTGTACAATGAATTTGATTACTTAGTCACTAGTAGTGATACAAGCGTGACAATAGAGTTTGAATTTGGTAAAGCAGAAGATTATTGGCAATTTGTTGACGAGGGCGTAAGAGGTGCAGGCGGTTTTAAAGGTAGCGGAAGAGCAAGAGGACAAGGAAGTCCTTTTAAATTTAGTAATAAAATGCCGCCTAGGCGCGTAATAGACCGCTGGATAGTGTCTAAGCCATTAAAGGCAGGAAGAGACGACAGAGGGCGGTTTATACAGCGCAAATCGCTAGCTTTTTTAATACAGCGCAGCATATTTCAACGAGGTTTACAAAGAACGCAGTTTTTTAGCAAACCGTTCACAGAACAACTAGAAAGACAAACAGAAAAAATAACGGACGCGTTTGCGCAAGACATAGACGCAGCGCTAGACATAATAGAAGTATAGTATGGCAATAAGTATAGAACAGTATCCTGTAGATAGTAGTGTTAAAACACCTGTAATAACAAACTGGAATCCCCAAATAGGGTATATGATTTTAGCAGATGACGATAACACTAACTTTTTTTATCAAAAAATAATATTAGAAGTGCGATTAGATGACATAAGTGGAGCGTTAATAGCTAAGATGAAACAAAGGGGAAACGGATTTAGTAGTGACATAGTAAATAATCAAATAAGAGCGTTTTTTGACCTTAAAGAAATAGCAAATACACAAATGGTAGACACTTACTACGATCAAAACTGCGGCGGCGCACCTTTTAATTCAATACATACACTTGGCAGCAAAGTAGTAAGCGGCACGTCTACAATATTTAGCAGAAACGGAAACGCGCAACAAGGTAAGGCGCAAGTTGTAAAATTGCATATTATAGGCGGTCAAGAATACAGCACAGCAGTAGGCGATAGTCCTGTTGAAACTATAATTCCAGGCGCATTAAATCAAGACACAAAAATATATTTAAGAGCAACACTAGACCTATTTGAGCCTAGATTTTTAAATATAGTTGGAAGTGTAGATACAGACTACATACAAGGAGCTGCTTTTAGAGATTTTAAAATAAACACTAGTACAAACAGGTTTTTAAGCGATGTACAAAAAACTTCATACAGCACTGGAAGCACAACTATAACAAATAAATATATCAATTTTATAAATAGCAATGATGACGGCACAGAAGGAGACTGGCACACTTTAGCCTTTCTAAATGATAACGCAAATTTTAACAGTCAAGGGCAAAGGGTACAATATAAGTTTTATGAAGCAGACGGCTCACAAATAGGCTCAACAGTTGTAGTCAACAACGTTGCAGCAAACGGCGGAGAAACACCGCTATCTGTCACGCTAACAAATGCGCAAAGGCTGTTATATCTTGCAGCAGGTCCTAGAAATTTAGCTGCGATCACTAACGTCAATACATCGTTAAATCCTAGCAACTTTGCAAACTGGAATTATTACACAATACAAATGACTAACACATCTGGAGACCCTAAAAGCGAAGAGTATTATTTTATTAGGAAAACTAATTGCGGAGTATTTAAAAAACGCAGGCTAGGCTGGCTTAACAGCGTAGGCGGTTACGATTATTTTAATTTTAATCTAAAAAGCGTGCAAACACTAGAAGTAACTAGAAATAATTTTGATAAAATGTTAGGCACATTTAACAAGTCTAAATATAGGTATGACGACACAGACAGAGGCAAAACAACAAGAGAGACTACAGCCGTGTTAAAAGAAACATTGCAAACAGACTACATAACAGAAGCAGAAGCGCACATAATAGAAAAACTATTAGTAAGCACTAGGGTTGATATTTTAAGCAATACAGACACAGAATACACAGAAGGCGTTATGATCACAGACAGCAGCTTTATAAGAAAAACAGTTATAAACGACAGGTTGATACAATACACTATAAACATAGAGTACGCAAACAACATCAACACAAACAGCTAAAATGAATATTAGAGTAGTTGCATATCGTAAAAGACAAGGCTTTAACAATAAAAAAGAGGCGTATGAGTTAGATTTACAAGAAGCGCCTAATATATCGTTAAATTATCAATTTGCTGACGTTAAAGACCCTAGTAAAAGGAAAGCAAGTTACAGCCAAACTTTTAAGCTGCCGTTTACTAACAACAATAACGATTTTTTTCAAAATTGGTTTGACGTAAATTTAGAAACTTTAGTTTATTCTAGTAGCAAAAAATTTCCAGCCGTAATTTTAGCGGGTAGTCTTGTACAGTTTGAGGGCGTTATACAGCTCAAGGCGGTTTATTTAAAGGCAAAACTATACGAAGTAATAATATTGTCTAATAGTGCTGATTTATTTACTAACATAGGCAATAAAAAGCTAAAAGATATATTTTTAAACGAAGATGATATAAGCTATAGTACAGAATTAAATCACTTATACACCAGGGATAATATAGAAGCAAGCTGGACAGGTAACGAAGACGGCTTTTTAAATTCGTCTAGCGTTAGTTTAAGGGACACTGTTGCAGATGTGCAAAAAGTTATGTATCCTCTTAGTATTACAGAGCCAAACTTTATATATGATCAAGCTGAAACCCATTTTTTAAATATGGACCAGACAGCTATAGACAGTTTTGAAAGTATTAATGACGCTATAGAGAAAAAAACTAACATAGAACAGTTTAGACCTGCAATACAATTAAGAACACTTATAACAAAACTAATTGCTAGAGCTGGCTTTAGTTTAACATCTACGTTTATAGATAGTCAATATTTTAGAAAGCTATATATGACCACGTGTAATCATTTAACCACACCAGGACCAGAGGTTGTAAACCAATTAGGCGGGTTAGACGGTGTAATGGTTGTAGGTAACAGTGAAATGATGTCTGATTTTATAAGTCCACCAGGCGTGCCTCTTAGTTGTCTAAGCAACGCCGCTCCTTTTAGTTGGGTAGACTTTGCTGCAGACACAACTACACCAGTAGCGGGTTTTACAACGCCTTTTGATAGTGCAGGTATTTATGAAAATTTTGGTGTACCAATGACTGGCTACACTATTCCTTTATTTAAAAACGTGTCAATGTTTTTAACACCTCTAAAACTTAGATTTTGGTTAAGAATTACGAATATAGCACCTTGCCCTGGACCTGGAATATTTTTTAGTTATCGCAAAATGCGGTATTCTAATTTAGATCCAGTTTTAGGGACTACCATACCTTGGCAATATACTGGGGAGTTTGAAGTAGTGCAAATACCATATATAAATGAAGGCACAGTCGCCGCTGGCTCTGGTGGCAATTTTGCAACGCCTATAGAAGTAGATATACCCTGGGACGGAATAGCTGTAGGAGAAGCTATGCGGATAATGTTTAGATTAGATGGTTTTAAAAAGGCTGACGATGATGCAACTACAAGAATTAGTTTCGGCGCTTTCCAATGCCCGCCACTAGCTTTTACCTGCGACGCTAGTAATTATCTATACGCTGGTATGTATAACGAGGCTAGTGTAGGCTGGTCTGGTTATTCTGCTTCTGCTAAATATAACGGTATAGTAGATATTCCTGCTTGTATAGATCCCTCTATAACGCAAAGAGATTTTTTACAGGACCTTATACAGCGTTTTAATTTAGTTGTGCTATCTAACCCAGATGATCCTTCAAATATAATTATAGAGCCTTATAACGACTATTTATCGCAGGGTAGCATAAAACACTGGTCTAATAAAATTGACCTGTCTAAAGAAATTACGGTTAAGGACACTGTAAGCTTACAAAAACAATTTATAAAACTAGGAGACAAAGAAGATAAGGACTTAAACAATAAAAGAATAGCAGAAACCACACCTATTCACAATGTTTATGGCAAGGTAGAAATAGCAAACAGCGTCAATGAATTTGCAAAAGGAGAGTTAACTAATAAACCTATATTTAGTCCATATATAAATGACAAGGTTTGGAGCAGTATATCTAACACTAGCTTACCCACGCAGATCGGTAATATGACAGTGCAGTACGAAATTGGGTATACGCAAAACAGCGAGGGGTTAGTAGAGCAAAAATTAGAAGCAACTAATGCAAAACTATTTTACTATAGCGGCACGCCGTCAATACTGCCAGAAGGTGTAACAGATTATCACTTACATCTTGAAACAATAGATTTAGAAAATATAACTTCGTTAACTGCGTTCACATTTACTAGTCACCCGCTTTGTTCGCCCTTTGAGTTAGATATAGACGCGCAGGGTAACGCAACAATTAACGCTAATACAAAAAGTTTATACTGGAACGCAAACCCTCCACTGCAAGGAAATTTAAGCTGTTTTAATTTAAATAACAATAATACAGTAATAGAAAGGTCATTGTATTATGAGTATTACTCGCAATACTTAAATGCAGTTTATGATCAAAACGCTAGAATATTAGAATGTCATATAAACCTAGACACAGTAGATATATTTAATTTTAGATTTAATGATGAAATATTTATCAAAGACAGTTATTACAGGGTCTTAGAAATAAAAAACTATGTTGTAGGCGCTAAGCAAAGCTCTAAGGTTGTACTGTTAAAAATAGACGATATTTACGCTGTTACTTGTCCTGGCTGCGATTTTACTTTACAAAGCAGTTTAGAAGTTAACAGTCTATTAACTATCTATACCTGGTGCGCTAATACTAATTCTAATTGCACGCCGTCTATAGACTTTACGGGAGACTTTAGCGGATTACTAACGTCGCAGGCTTGTTGTGATTGCAATAACGGCGAATGGTATCCTGCAGGTGTACAGTCGCAAGGTCTAGGATTTTGTGTAGCTAACTCTAATAGTCCTAGCGTGCAGCGTGCCACGTTAACTAATCTTATACCTATATTTAGCGCTAGTATTGCTAAAAACCTGTCTAGTGCAATAATAGGCGGTAAAAACGGAAGCTTTGTTATAGGAAACAATACTAGTAGATTTTATCCTAATATATTGCCTATCACTAGCAATGATTATGTAATAAAATACAAAAATATAGAACACAAGTCGCCACAAATTAGAGGCGAAAGTCATAAGTTAATTTTAATAGGAGAAACTACAGGAAACACAAGAGGGTATGCGACATTAAACGGAGATCGTAGCAGTGGACCAATTAGTATGCCGTCTAATTCTACAATAACAATAAGATTAAAGGGGACAACTACAGTCATAGGTGGTACTAGCAGCACTTATGGATTAGGCTACACAGAAAGCTTCGCATATATAACAACTTTTGTAAACAGGGAGAAAGTAGTGTCGCAAGTAGGTAACGCTGGAGGTGTTTTAGAGGTAAGTATGCGACAAGACAATACGTTAAGTCCACAGTGTTCTATGTATATATCTAATAATGGTGCTGAAATTCAGTTTGGTCTAGATGACGCGCAAACAGACACGGCTAGAGTTTGGCAAATTACAGCAGACATAGATATTAATAGCGTGCCAAATATTTATATAAGTCACACAGCAACTTATGCAACGTTTCAAAATGCTGCATTTATAGAATTTGAAAACGACACAGAAGAGTATTTAATATGGAATTAAAAAAATATATAGAAAACACAGCAAGATTGATTACGCCTATCATTGATCATATACAGTTGCAAGAGTATAAAAATAAAGAGTTAGACTTTGCTTACGGTCTGGAAGAGGCGCATAGTAGTTTTAGAAGATTAGGTAAACAGATAATAAGAATAATATTTAGATAATATGAGTCAAACAAAAACAGTTAAGTTACAAATAGACGCAGAGGAAGCGCTGCAAAGGTTGGAAGCTGTAGAAAAAAACTTAGACGACATAAAAAACACTAGTAAAAAAACAGCTTCAGAAGCTGGTAAGTTAACAAAAGGTTTTACTGGTATGGGTCTAGCGTTTAAGACTTTGGGCGTTGGTATAGTGTTTCAATTGTTTGAAAAACTTAGCGAGGCTTTAATGAAAAACCAGGCTGTAGTAGACACAGTCAACACAGCTTTTAATTCTATAGGCGTTGTGTTTAAGCTAGTCTCAGACGCTATAGTTGGCACAGTAAACGCTGTAAAAGAAAGCAACGAAAATTTTGACGCTTTAACTAGAATAGGTAAAAATGTACTAGACATCGTTTTAACGCCGTTTAAGCTAGCTTTTAGCGGAATTAAACTTGGTATACAGTCAGCGATGTTAGCGTTTGAGAAGTCAGTTTTTGGCGGTAAGGACGCTGATAAAATAGAGAAGCTTACTAACGACATACAAGAAACAAAGCAAAGCATAAAAGAAACTGGACAAGAAGCCTTACAAAGCGGCAAGGAAATTGTGTCAGATTTTAAAGAGGGTGTTGATGAGATTACAAATATAGGAAAAACAGCCGTAGATAGTTTTAAAGAAACTTTTGAAGGTGTTACTATTACTAGTATCATAGAGCAGGGAAAGGCTATAACAGAAACTAAAAAAAATTACGGTTTGCTAGCCTTACAGCAACAAAGGTTAATTGAACAGTATGACAGGGAAGCGGAAGTGTTGCGACAGCAAAGGGACGATATAAGGCTTACTGTAGATGAAAGAATAGAGGCTAATAATAAGTTGTTTGACGTTTTGCAAAATCAAACAGCAGCAGAAAAGGCGGCTATACAAGCGCAGATAGACAGTGTACAAGAATTAAATGACTTAGAGGGCGAGACACCAGAAAGAATGGAAGAGCTTTTTGCTTTAAAAACTGAAATGATTGCAATAGACGCAAAAATAGCAGGGTTAACAAGTGAACAAAAAACAAACGAGGCGGCTTTACAAGATGAAAGGATAGCAAATATACAAGAACTGTCTGATATAGGTAAAACAGAACTAGAAAGGCAGACAAACGACATAGAAATAGAAGCTGAGAACAGGCGAACGTTAGCAATGCGAACAATTACTGATCAAGAATTATTGCAGCAAACGTTAATAAAAATAGAAGACGACGCAGCTAAGAAAAAAGCAGAAATTGAGAGAACGCTAGCAGAAACAAGACGTAATATAGTAGCGCAGTCATTAGGACAAGTCAGTCAATTATTTGGAGAACAGTCAAAGGCGGGTAAGGCGTTAGCTGTTGGTCAAGCTTTAATAAACACGTACAGCGCTGCTGCTGCTGCTTTAGCGCCTCCGCCTATTGGTGCTGGTCCTATACTGGGTCCTATCGCTGCTATTGGCGCAGTGGCGGCTGGACTAGCAAATGTAAAATCTATTTTAAGCACTAAATTGCCAGATGTGCCAGACACTGGTGGCGGTGGTGGTCCAGACCCTGCTGTTCCGCAAGCGCCGCAAGGCTTAGATCTAGGAGCGCCAAATGTGCAGGGCGTAGCACAGCCAACTATTGGACAGTCACAGCCAACGCAGGCTTTTGTAGTGCAAAATGACATAAGTAACGCGCAAGCTTTGCAAGATGAATTAGATTTGCAGTCTACATTATAAACAAAAACTAATTAATTATATTTATAAGTATTATGGCAAAAAAGAAAAAACTAGTAGAGCTAATCATAGACGAAACAGCTGACAATTTTGGAGTAGACGCGATTAGCGTCGTTAAATTTCCAGCAATAGAAGAAAATTTTGTTTTTTTTAATAACGATTTTTTAAGCTTAGCAAAAGCAGACGAAGAAAAAAAGCAATTAATAGGCGCTATTTTAATACCAGATAAAAAAATACCAAGGCTAGACAAAGAAACAAACGAAGAGTATGACGTGTTTTTTACAAAAGATACAATAAAACAAGCGCAGAAGCTATTTATGTCAAGTCTTAACAACAATAATCACACTTACGAGCATAGAGAGCCAGTTACAGGATTAACCGTTGTAGAAAGCTGGATAAAAGAAGATAAAAAATACGATAAATCTAATATGTATGGCTTTAATTTGCCTGTAGGAACTTGGTTTGTGCAAGTAAGTGCAGAAAAAAATCCAGAAATATGGGAAGCTATAAAAAACAAAGAGGTTAGAGGCTTTAGTATAGAGGGGTATTTTACAGATAAACTAATAGAAGCTAGTAAACCAAAAAACGACTGCCAAGAGTGTTTAGATGAAATTACAATGTCTAAGATAAAAAATGTCATTTTAGAAAATGAGCTTAACCCTGTAGCAGAAATGGACGGCGAGCCATTATTTAGAACAAAAGAAGAAGCGGAAATATACGCTCAAATGTTTAAAGGTTGCGAAGGTAGTCACATACACACCTTAGACGGCGAAAAGTTATATATGGCTTGCAAAGATCACGCGCAAGCGACTAATAAAGACGAGTTATATCATAAAGACAAAAAGAAAAAACGCAAAAAAAAATATAGTATACTTAAAAATATTGCATACGCAAAAAGCAGAGCGCTAGCAAAGTATAGCTGGGACGACTGTATGAGAGACCAAATGCGAGAGTATGGCAATAAAGAAACTGCGGCTAAGGTCTGCGCAGCAATAAAAAATAAGACCGTAAAGCGATAGCAAAATAAACAAAAACAAAAACTTTATATTTATTAATGTTATGGGTACATTAGAAAAAATTTTAAATATCTTAAAAATGAAAAACGAAGTAAAATCTTATAGCGTAAAATTTTACGCAGAAATGAAACTAGATGACGGTCGTGTAATTGCTACAGAAGATGAGCAGTTTATGATTGGCAGTAAAGTTTTTGCAATTAATGACGACGGAGAAGCTAGTCCGTTAGCTGCTGGAAGTTATACTATGGAAAACGGAAACAAGTTGACTATAGGAGAAAGCAGTGACGTGTTAGATATGGGCGAAGAAAAAGACGCTGAAGATGTAGAAGCAAAAAAAGAAAAAGAGGAGGAAGAGGAAGAAATGGCAAAAGAAGAGGTTGTAGAAGAAGAGGTTAAGGAAGAAATGCAAAAGGAAGAAGTAGAAGAAGAGCCTGTAATGATGTCAAGCGAGTTAATAGGCGAGCTTATGACAAAAATAGAAAATTTAGAAAGTAAAATTGTTGAGTTAAGCGGAGCGCCAGCAGAAGAGGTTATAAAATACAACCCAGAAGGCGAAGCAAAGCAAGGCAAAACAGATATTAGTAAACTGTCTATACAAGAAAGGGCAGCGTATTACATTAATAATAAATAATTTTAAACAATGAAAAAATATAATTTAAGTAAAGATTATCAGTTTGACATTGATGTTACTAATTACACATCTTACGCTGGTAAATTAGCGCTCCCTTATGTAACGGCTGCGGTTAAATCTCCAGACACTATTGCAAACGGGTACGTTAGAGTAATTGACGGGCTTAACAAGTCTGGAAGAATAACAAATATTGGAATTACTAATCCTGTACAGGCACACGATTGCGCTTTTACAGACGGGTCTAACACATCTCTAACTGAGAATGTTGTTACTTTGACCGATATGAAAGTAAACGAACAAATTTGTAGAGGCACAGTGTTTCCTACTTGGATAGGCGAGAATATGGACAGAAACGGTAACTTACCGCAGACTTTTGCAGACTTTTTATTTGCTACAATTGCTGCGAAAGCAGGCTCACACGTGGAGAATATGATATGGAAGGGGTCTAGTGATCCTGCGCTAGTAGGTTTTTTATCTGATGACGGAAGTCACGACGATACAGGAATAGAAGCTAGTATATTAAAAGACTTTAAAGAAGTAGATTTTAGTGGTGTTATTACATCAGGTAACGTAATAGGCTTTTTAAATGACGTATTAGATAAAGCAATTGCAGACACAAATATACTTAACGCGCCTGGATTTGGTTTTTATATGAACAGAAAAACGTTTGTATTATATCAACAAGCTTTAGCTTCAGCAACAACATTCCAAGCTTTAGGAGCTGCTGCGAATTTTGATAATTTAACATTTATGGGATATCCTATTTACGTTTGTCCAGGGATGTTTGACAACACTATTGTAGCGACATATCCAGAGAACTTAGTAATAGGAACAAATTTGTTAACTGATTACACAGAAGCAACTGTAATTCCAACATACCAGTTTGACGGTAGCGATCACATAAGAGTAGTAATGAACTTTGCAATGGGTTGCGGTGTCGCTGTAAATGATGACGGTGTTTACGGTACACACTTACACGCGTAACAGTAATTAATTAAGGCGGTGTAAAAGCCGCCTTTTAGTTTATAATCTAATAAATAAGAAAATATGGCTTGTGATATTACACGGGGACGATTAATAGACTGCAAGGATTCTATAGGAGGTTTAAAAGCGATTTATATATCTCAAAGATTTTGCAATAATATTTCTGCCGTTGCAAATATAACTGGAACAGAAATGACAGACGCAGGTTTTGCAAATTGGTCATCTGCAAATGCAAGTGTTGTAACAGTATTTAAATACGACTTAGTTCCAAACCTTTCTAGTATGACTGTTAATGTACAATCTGACAATGCAAACGGCACGGCATTTTTTAACCAGACACTGTCTATAACTTTACAAAAAATTGATCACGATATGACAAACGAGCTAAGGCTTATGGCATACAGTAGATCACAGATTTTTGTACAAGATGAAAATGATAATGTATTTTTACTTGGTCTTGACGGAGGCTGTTATGTAACAGGGGGAACTGTTGTGACTGGTGCAGCTAAGGGAGACCTTACTGGATACACTATAGAATACGGTGCAGAAGAGAAAAACGCATTAATACAGTTGCCTGCAAGTGCAGGACCTGGCACTGCAAAATTTCCTTTTGATGGCTTAGATGATGAAGACGCACTTACTATTACAGCAGGAACATCTTAATCGTAACTAAATTTAATTATAAAAAAGGGGTTTATCACCCCTTTTTTTGTTATTTAGAAACAAATTATAGATTTTTATATTTATAATAAACAGCACTATGACCTGGAAACTAAAAAAACAATATATAGGCAAACAAATAGATAGTATAAATATACCTTTAGACGATTTGTCACAAAAACAAATAGAGTCACTTAGAGAAGATGTCAGAGAAAATTTATTTTACAAAGAAACAATAAAAAAGAATGTTAAAATTAAAAAGTGAATACATAGGTAAAGTTTTACATTGTTTAGACATATTAGAAGAGGATGTTGCACGCAAGCTTATAGCAGAAAATAAAGAATTATTTTATAAATATTTTGAAGAAAAATGATACAAGCAGACAACAATACGACAACAACTGCTTTTCTAGATATAAAAGACGCTATTAATGGCAGTGTAAAGCCTTTAATAGAGTTAAAAAGTCAACAAACTAACAAAAAATTATTTTTTTTACCTATGATTTTTGTGACAACTGATCAAAATAGATTTTGTTTTTTTACATTTACAAGCAACTTTGTAATGAGTATGCCAACAGCAGGTCTTTTACAAATGGGCGACACAGATTACCCTTTAGGATTTTATGATGTAACAGTTTATAAAAACACATCAAACAGTAATTTAGACCCAAGCGCTGCTGACGTTGTTCCTGTTTATTATACATTAATGAATTTATTTGACAGCACTAAGTCGCCAAGCACTTTTAACTCTTATACAACAAACGACGCAGATACAAACAGCGTTTATATAACTATATAATATGAAACTAGATTTAGTAAAATTATCACATTACAATATTCCGCACCTAGTAGAAGACAATAGAAACGACTGGGTTAGCTTTGGAGAAGATAATTTATATCCTAATTATTTACTAGAATTATTTTTAGGCAGCGCTATAAATGGAGCGCTAATTAAGTCTATAAGCGCAATGATATACGGCGAGGGCATAAGCGCAACTAATATAGACGACAACACAGACACAAAAGAAAGCTGGTTGAGATATAATGAGTTAATACATAACAGCGACGAAGATACAATAAAAGACCTAGCAATGGATTTAAAATTGTTTGGCGGATGTTATGTTAATGTGATATGGTCACGTGATCGCAGCAAGATAAGCAGGATAGCACATATACCAGCGCAATATATTAGAAGCGGTAAAATGATAGACGGAGAGGTGCAGACCTATTATTACAGCGCAGACTGGTCTAAATACAAAAAGGCAGAATATAAGCCTAGACCATATAGAGCTTTTAGTACAGAGGACAGAACGCAAGCTAGTCAAATACTTATGATACGCGACAAAAATCCAGCTTTATTCTACGGCTTTGCGCCAGACTACGTGGCGGCAACTGACTGGATACAAATGGAGCTAGAAATTGCACAATTTCATTTATCTAACATAACTAGCGGTATGACTCCGTCTATGCACGTCGGTTTTTCTAACGGTGTGCCTACAGATGATGAAAGAAGACAGATAGAGCGTCAGTTAAATGCTAAGTTTGCAGGAAGTGGCAACGCTGGTAAAATACTTATAACATTTAACGACGGCAAGGAAACAGCGCCAGTTATAGAGCCTATACAGATGAATGACGCGCAGTCTGCTTGGGAAGGTATGTCTAAGCAAGCTGTATCACAAATTCTTGCAGGTCATAGAGTAACCAGTCCAATATTGTTCGGTATACGTAGTGAGGGAGGCGGTTTAGGAAATAATGCTGACGAATTGCGTGACGCTTATAGCTTATTTAATAATACTGTAGTCATACCGTTTCAAAACACACTTTTAAAAGGTTTAAGCAAGATTTTTAGCGTAAACGATATAAACCTCAATATGTACTTTAAAACGCTTAAACCTGCTGATTTTATAGACTTAGATGTTACACAGACACAAAGCGAAGAGGAACAAGAGAAAGAAGGTGTTACAAAAGATTTAAAACAAGAATTTAAAGATTTACAGGATATTGACACAAAGCCAACGGCTGGAATGGTAGAAGAGGCTAAGAAAGGTTTAGAATGGCGAAGAGAATACGGAAGAGGCGGGACGCAAATAGCTGTAGCAAGAGCCAGAGATATAATTAATGGAAATTTAAGCCTAGATACTATTAAAAGAATGCACAGCTTTTTTAGTAGACACTTAAAAAACACAAAAGCAGAAGGTTTTAAGCCAGGAGAGGACGGCTTTCCAAGCGCTTCACGCATATCCTGGGCGTTATGGGGAGGTTTTGCCGGTCAAAGCTGGGCAGCTAAAAAGGTTAAGGAAATAGACAACGTGAGAGCAAACCTAACAGACGAAGAACTAGACGACGTGTTTAACAAATTAAAAGGCGAGCAGTTAGATCTTGAAAAATGGGAAGTTGTTGACGAGCAAGATTATGTAGAAGATTATGAACACTGGGCAGACTATTTCATAAAGCCAAAAAAACTAGAACAGCTAGCTGATGAAATAAAAAGCAAAGAAGACAGTTTTAGCTATTTAGACAAAAGTTATTATCGCGTTAGATTTAAGTATATAAAAAAAAGCAGAAAGCCAAGTAAAACAACTAGAAAATTTTGTCAAAATATGATGAGACTAAGCAAAGCTGGTTTTGTGTATAGAATAGAAGATATAGACGCGGCAAGTCAAGCAGGAGTTAATAAAAAATTAGGTCATAAGGGTAAGCCTTACGATTTATTTCGCTTTAAAGGCGGGGTTTATTGCCGTCACGCCTGGAAGGTTATTTTATATAGGCTAAAAAGCAACAGCGAACTAAAAGACGGACAAAGCTTAGACGACTTTGACAAGGTTAACAGTATACCTAAAAGCTATCAACCTACGCCAAGAGGAATAAAAGACGCAGTAATTGCACCAAACAATATGAAAGATAACGGACACTATCCAGGAGTAAAATAAGATTATGGCTATACAACACACACTATTTATATCGGCAACAAGATTAAAAAAAGATACAGCGTTAGGCGAGTCTGTAGACGAAAATATTATAATGCCTTATATTTTGCTAGCTCAAGATATGCAGATTTTGCCAGTGCTAGGTACAGATTTATATAATAAATTAAAAACAGATATACAGGGCAGCAGTCTAAGCGGCGACTATCAAACACTTGTAGAAACATATATACAGCCAGCGCTCGTGCAATTTGCATTTATGACACTAGCACCATATTTAAGATTAAGATTTGTCAACAATGCAGTTGTTGTTATGGGCGCTACAGAACAGAGCTCTAGCGCAACATACGACGATATAAAGCCTCTTATGAACACAGCAGAAGACGCAGCACAATTTTATAGACAGAGGCTAGTAGATTATTTATGTGACAAAGGCAGCGCAGCGTTTCCAGAATATGCTAGCAACAATAGTCCTGGCGATCTTAGTCCTACAGTAAGGAACTATTACGCTGGCTTAAATTTAGATGTCGCTTACACTAGTAACAAAATAAAAAACATAATGCAAGGCGCAGATATAAAATGTTATGGAATATAAAAAGATAAAAAAGACCACGCTTAGAAATTTTAAAAAGCTGAAAAAATTTATAAAAAAGTTAAATAATGGCAGGACAAAGACTAACAGATAAAGCACTTTTTACAGGAAATCTAGCAACTGATGATCTATTAATGGTCGTTGACACTAGCGACACAACTGGCAGCTCTCTAGGTACTAGTAAAAAAGTAACTAACGATCAAATAATACAGACTACAAAGGTTAATATATCTAGTGCAAATTTTGCAGCAATGGACGACACAGGCGTGGCGGGAACTTTTTTTGAATTATTGCCAGCACCTGGAACGGGACTATTTTATGTTATATTAAATATAACTATTAATACTCTTGTAACATCTGCACCATCTAATAACACTGACTTATTAATTAGCTACGACTCAACAAGCACAGCGGATTTTATTGCTTCTCTTAGAAGATTTGCAAAAACACAACCTAGTGCTTCGTATCAAGTTGCACCTGGAACTTTTACAAAAACAGGTGGAGATTTAGGAACTTTAACAACAAAACCATTACTTGTTTATGCAAATCAAAATTTTAACGGCAGTTTTTCAGCAGACTTTTATGTAACCTATAGAAAATGTGCGATAATATAATGGAAAAAGTAGAATATTTAGGTTGTTTTTTTTGCGGGAACTTGTTGACGGTGTCAATGATACCTACACAAACACTAATAGAAACAATAATTTTAGGACTTTTAGGCGGTTTTGTGGCTATGTTAAGCAAAGACATCTACGCCTATCTTAAAAGTCTCTTAAAACGCAGAAAATGATTATTAGCAAGCATTTTACGCTGCAAGAATTAACAAAAAGCAACACGGCTACGCGTTTAGGCATAGAAAACAAGCCAAATAAAGAACAAATACACAAGCTAAGACTTCTAGCTGCTGCTCTTTTACAGCCTCTCAGGAATGCAGTTGGACCTCTAAGAGTAAGCAGCGGCTACAGGTCTAAAGAACTTAACAAAGCTATAGGCGGTAGCCCTAACAGTCAACACTGCAAAGCTGAGGCAGTGGATTTACAACATTTTTATCGCGGCAAAATGCATAATTTACGCATATATCAGCAATTAATATGCAACGATTTACCTTTTGATCAGTGTATTTTAGAATTTGGTGGCGCTACAGCAACAAAAAACAGTAATAATCCTGATTGGATACATCTAAGCTACAGTTTAGATTATAACAGACGACAAGTTTTAGTAGCTTATAAAGATGTGAACAATAGGACAACATACAGAGAACTATGAAATTATTAAGTAAAATATTTGGCGGGATGTCGTTAGATGTGAATAACCTTGTTGATAATATTGTAACGACAGACGAAGAGCGTAAACAGTTAAAAATTAAATTAGAACAAATATTTTTAGAAGCACAGGCTCACGCAGAAAAACAAATAACAAAACGCTGGGAAAGTGACAACAAAGCAGGCTGGCTTCCTGCTAACATAAGACCGTTAACGCTAGCTTTTTTAGTTGTTTCTACAGTCTTGTTAATATTTATAGAAGCAGGATTTATAAATTTTACAGTGAAAGACAATTGGATAGATTTGTTACAATTGACATTAATAACGGTGATTGGCGCATACTTTGGCGGAAGGTCGTTTGAAAAAATTAACAAAAAATAAAAGAATTAAAAACACACAGACTACGTCTAACACAAACAGAGCACGACTTAATTAAAAATTTAAGGCAGACTCCGAATTATCACAATAACAATATTTTAGTCATTGGCGACCTACACGAGCCATTCAGTTTAGACAACTATTTAGACTTTTGCATAAGTAACTATAATATATACAATTGTTCTGAAGTTGTTTTTATTGGCGACATCATAGACAATCACTATTCTTCATATCACGAGGTTTCTATAGATGCAGATTTTTCAGGCAAACAAGAGTTAGATTATGCTATTAATAGACTTAGTCGCTGGTATCAAGCGTTTCCAGTTGCAACAGTAGTTATAGGAAATCACGATCGTATGGTTATGCGTAAAGCGCAGACCTCTGCTATACCCTCTAAATGGATTAAATCATACAAAGAAGTGTTAGAAGTACCTGGTTGGAACTTTGTAGAGCGATATGTTAAATATGATGTACAATTCTGTCACGGAGAAGGCGGTACAGCAAGAACAAAATGTCGTGCAGATATGATGAACACCGTCCAGGGACACTTGCATACGCAGAGTTATTGCGAGCATTATGTAGGTCAAAAGTTTAGAATATACGGTCTACAGGTTGGCTGCGGTATAGATCACGAAAGTTATGCAATGGCATACGCAAAGTCTGGCAAAAAACCGTCTATAGGTTGCGCTGTTATTTTAAATAGTGGTAAATTGCCTGTAAATTTATTAATGGAATTATGAAAAGACTTCACATTTACGCAAAAGAGGTTAAATTTGACGCAGAATATAAATACGATAAAAACGATAAAAAAGTTTACAATGTTAAAAAGCTGCGAAGAGAATTTAACAACTTTTTAAAAAAAATATCATAGATTTATGCGTTCGCATTGCTAGTATAGTATATTATATTACATAATATCATATCATATAAAACAAAAAAAATAAAGTTTTTTTTATATTTTTTTGCAAAAAGACTTGTATGTAAAGTTTTTTTTATATCTTTACGTGTATAAACATTATAAAAATAGAGAAATGACAAATAAAAGATATATTAAATACAGAACTTATAAAAAAATAGATATTTGCTATAATACTTTATTTAAAGTTTGGGTGTGTAAACAAATGGATTTTACAGCAAATACTTTGCAAGAAATGAAAATGTATATTAGTGCAGAGCATAGAATGAATATTATAGCAGGAAAATGTAAATTAATAAATAATTAATAAAATAAAATAATAATTAAAAAAAATAGAGAAATGAGTGTATTACTAAAAAATTACGAAGACGTTAACAAATTAGGATTAAAAATTTGTAGAGAAATAAATACTAGTGTAGGAGAAACACACTGGGAGATGACGTTAAAAGAGACTAAAATGTATAAAAGTTTGACAGAGTACGGACCAAAGGTTAGCACTGGCGAATTTGTTAGACGTGCGTTATGGTATAGCTGGGTAGCTAATAAAGTCGCTTACGAAATGCAGTATAGACAAAACATTGCTATAGACTTTGACAAAGACCATACAGACATATATAACGACGATATGAGCGACGAGGAAGCTTATAATGTTGTTGGCAGTCTTAGATATAATATTTACACAAACGCTGGAAACTGTTTTTTACAAGACGACTGGGTAGAAGTGTTAGATCTAATTTACAAATACTTTAAAATGGTAGACGAATACAAAGACAAACCGCTAGACAGCGAATTAGTTAAATAATTTTTATATATTAGTAAAAAAAATAAGAGAGTATGAAAACAGAACAATTATACAAATATGTGACGCTAGACGTTGACCACGTAGCAGTGACATTACACGCTTTAGAGCAATATAGGCAAGAACTAGAGGCGCAAATGATTAAGCGAGCAGAGGACTTGAACGCAGCTTACACGCATTTAGAAATAAGAAGCGTACAAAGCGATTTAAAACTAGCAAGAACGCTGCACAGGCAAACCAGGGAAGCTATAGAACAAATAAAACAATCAAGAATAGAAAAAAAATAGTTATGAATAAGGAATACACAATACAAGTGAAGGGCAATATGCCCGCTATAATTACAGAAAGTAAAATTTATAGAAGAGAGTTTACAGACTTTAATTACGGATATGGTTTTATAAACTTTAAAGGCACAGAAACACAATTAGAAAAACTTTTAGATGATCTAGCGGAACAAGGCGACAGTGATTTTAAAGTTATTGGAGTGCAAGATGACGAAACAGAAAAGTTTTACCAGGAAATGTATCCAGAAGCTTATGAAAAATTTAAACAATCACAACAATTATGAAACCAGGAACACAAAAACACAGACTATATAATTATTTACAAGACGGTAACGCGGTATCTACTTTTAACGCTATGTATGATCTAGGAATAGCAGATTTACAGGGAGTTATAAGAGACTTAAAAAATGAAGGTATACAAATACAGTCAAAATATAAACAGGTGCAAACACGTTTTGGCGGAACTGCGACCGTAAAAGAATATAAATTATGGAAATAAAAAGCTACGAGCGTTTTAAAACGCAAAAAGAATTAAGCGAAAGCATATTGCAATTGATGAGTGATCGCGGAGTAAAGAAGACGCATATAGCTAGAGAGTTTAAAAGACGTAACATTGCGGGCAGTACATACCCAACAATATTAAAAAAACTATACAAACCAGATTTTAAGTTTAGCGAAATTGTTGTACTTTGCGAGCTGTTACAATGTGACTTAAAAGAATTGTTAATTAAAAATGTAAAAAAATGAATAAAAAAGGAACGCCGATAAATATACAAGCCAATGGGACTTGGGAAGGCAAATATGGATTAATGTATAAATTTGAAATAGAAATGGACAACGGAGACATAGGAGAATATAGCAGCAAGATAAAAGATCAGACAAAGTTTGAGGTAGACAAGGAAACAGAATATGAGTTTATTGACGGAGACTTTCCTAAAATTAAACCAGTATTTAACTACACGGGGAAGGCTTTTTATAGACAGCAGGGCAATACTGACGAGGTGCAAAAATATATTGTAAAACAGTCAAGCCTAGACAGGGCGGTAACTGTATGCGTTGCCCAGGGAGTTTTTGATAACGCGTCTATATTAGCGAAAGCTGAGACTTTTGCAGACTGGGTTATGTCAGATAGTTTTGAGCTAGAAAAATTAAACACAACAAAATCAGAGAGTGCAGAAAAGTTACCTTTTAGTTAACATTTTGTCCTGGCGCTCGTTTTTCCTTTTTCTTACACTCTCTATTTTTGCGGGCGCTGGGACTTTTATAAAATAGAGATATGAAACAAACTTACTTCCAACACGATAGCAATGCAAGGAATGATATAAAAGTTATAGAGTTAAGAAGAGCAGGCGGATATGAATATTATGGGATTTATTTTGCGTTACTGGAAATGTTATTTACAGAACAGAATAAGCTTTGTATAGAAAATTATGAAACGCTAGCCTTTGCACTGCAATGCGATCAAGACAAATTAAAAGACGTAATAAACAATTTTGACTTATTTATTGTTGAAGATAATTGTTTTTACTCTAAGCGACTTAGCGAAACAATAAACACTATACACATAAAAAGCGAGAAAGCGCGTGAGAGCGCAAATAAACGCTGGCAGAAAGCAAATAAAACGCCAGACTTTCCAGCATATTACGATATACACTTTGCAAAGCGAATATCGCAGGACAAGGAAGCGACAAAACAGTATCACGAACACCTTACTAAATTAGGCTATGTTTGCAAGAGGGGTTATAATGGAGAAATATTATGGACAAAGAAATAATAAGACATTTATTGGGATTATGCGGAGAGCCGCATATTAATATATTTACATTACTGGCGTCAACGCCTATAATCAGTTATATTATTTATAAATTTTACAAGTGAAACAGGTAGAAGCAAGAACGCAAGAAGCAATAGTAAAATATATAAAACTAGCATATCCAGACGCGCTTTACTGCGCTAGTGCTGGCGGTCTTAGAACTAGTATTAAGCAGGCTGTTATGATGAAAAAAACTGGCTATGTTAAAGGAACGCCAGATCTAGCTATATACGAGCCTATAAACAAGTTTCACGGACTTTTTTTAGAAGTAAAAACTAAAACAGGAAGAGCAACAAAGGAGCAACTGCGCTGGAGACACGAATTAAATTTAAGAAACTATGTTGCAGAAATTGTTTACGGTTTTGAAGACGCGAAAAAAGTAATAGACAGATATTTAACAGGTAAAATAATATGAAAGTAAAACCTAATTTTTTTAATACTAGACACGAGCGTTTGCACTGGGATTATATAGATACTAACAACTATCTGTTTACAATATTGTTTACGAGCGGAGCGACTCTTAACTTTATTTTGCGAGATTTGAAAAAAAACAAAAGTATTAAAAATTATATATATAATAAATTGACTAAAAGATTTGACAATATTGCAGAGGTTGATATTAGCAGGCTGTCAAGTGTAGAATATAATTTATTGAAACAGCAGTTAGTGCCGTCTGTTATTAAAATATGCTAGAAAAATACTTGCAAGATAATTATCAAAAATTAAAAGACATAGCAAGAAACATTGCAGGAAACACCCACTACGAAGAATTTTTACATTTTATTTTATATAATCTATTAATCACTGATAATAAAAAGTCTTTAGAAGATATAATAAAAAAAGACGAAATGATTTTTTATATAACGCGCATTATGATAAATCAACAATACAGCAAGACTAGTAGATATTATTATAAGTATAAAAAATATTACAAACATCACGTCACAGGCATAAAAGACGCAATAACCGCAGACAATGCAGAAAAAACAATAAGCAAAAAAGAAGATATAGAAAATAAATTAAAGTGGGTAGAAAAAAAGCTAAAGAAAATTCACTGGTTTAATGCAGAAGTTTTTAGGTTATATTACAAAGAAAATTTTAGTTTAAATGAAATGAGTAAAGCAACAAAGATTAATAAAAACACACTATACAAAGCAATTAAAAACGTTAAAAATTATTTAAAAGATGAAAATAAAAAAAGAAACAATAGATAAAATTATGTTTACCCTTGGTGTTATGATCATAACAATGTTAATACTTTTGCTATGGTAAAATCTAAAGGACTGGGGGACAGCATAGAAAAAATATTAAAAAAAATAGGTGCAGACAAAGTTGCAAAAACTGTACTTGGAGATGATTGCGGATGTAAAGAAAGGCGGGACAAGCTAAATAAAATGTTTCCTTATAAGAATGTGAGACAATTTACAAAAGACGAGCTGGCAGTATATGAAGAAATTTTGCCTAGACTGCAAGAGTCTACTATTACAGCCGTAGATCGCAGAGTTGTAACAAAGCTATACAATAAAGTCTTTGAAGCAAACAAAAAAGATAGTAACTGTACTAGCTGCGTGATCCAAACGCTTAAAGCTTTAGAACACGTTTACAAAAATAGTTGTAATTTAGATGAAGAAGCACACTAAAATATATATGGAATATTTTAACTATGTCCACGACGATTTTATCCCGTGTGAAGTATGTAAATGTAAAGCTGTAGATATACATCACTTAGAGCGGCGCGGTATGGGTGGCTCTAAAACAAAAGACTATATAGAAAATCTAGTAGCATTATGCAGGATATGTCACGATATATGTGAGCAGTCGCCTGTATTTAATAATAAAGTTAAATTAATACACGAAGCCAATGTCAAATACAATCAAATTCATTAACGTTAATGATATAAAGCCGAATAATAAAAATCCTAGAGTAATAAAGGACAAAAAATTTGCAGACTTAATAAAGTCTATAAAGGAGTTTCCTGAGATGTTGCAAATAAGACCTATAATAATTAATAAGCAAAATATTATTTTAGGCGGCAATATGCGTTACAGAGCAAGCGTAGAGGCAGGATTGAAAGAAGTGCCTGTAAAAGTTGTAAATCTAAGCAAGGCAAAAGAACAAGAGTTTATGATTAAAGACAATGTAAGCAGTGGGTTATGGGACTGGGACGTTTTAGCTAACGAATGGGATACAGCAAACTTAGCAGACTGGGGTATGGACAATTATATGTTTGGCGCAAATGATCTAGACTTTAATTTAGATGAGCAAATAGAAATAGAGGAAGAGTTAAAAGATCATAAAATCACAGACGACGGATATGTAAGATTTGAGATTGTCATAGAAGA